>Ga0209467_1000279_pt1 | contig 85665 bp, 75 predicted proteins | sample Higcelwee11metaG_FD_187175 | JGI IMG/M metagenome (GOLD analysis project Ga0209467, IMG submission 187175) | Freshwater pond sediment microbial communities from the University of Edinburgh, under environmental carbon perturbations - High... | ecosystem: Environmental > Aquatic > Freshwater >...
AGCAACCCGGACGAGACCCCGGCCTGGGCCGCGATGTCCACGATGCGGGTCGCGGCGAAGCCCCTGGCCACGAAAAGCCGCAGCGCGGCGGACAGGATTTTCGTCCGCTGCGCGTCGCGCTGGAGCTGGTTCTGTTCCTGGTTCCGGCCCATGTCTTTTCCATTGACTGAATTTTCAGTCAACGTATCAGGACGACAGAACTCGGTCAAACGGCCAGAGCGGGCGCCCCGGGGCAAGGCCGTGGGGAGACGGTGCTACCGAACTCTTCGGGGGCGGACGCGGGGAGCAGTAGGTGGGCGAAATTATCTAGCTTGATTTGCTGTCCACATGTGAATAGACTATTAAGTAATTAATCGTAATTAGAAGAAGTCTAAACGCAAGGTGGGTATTTCCCAATGGATAGTATAATAAATGTTCCCATTGAGTCGGTTATAGCTCTTACGGCAGATAAAGCAGTAAATTTAATGCGAGACATTTTTCGATCCGAGTGCAGATATGCCAATCTCGGACCAAGTGCATTGACAATATCCAGTACGCTCACGACCCCGGATGGTGGTATTGATTCTCAAATCAAAACACCGAAAAATCATATTGTTCCAAAAGATTGTATATTTAGAAATGGCTTGACTGGATTTCAAATTAAGTCTGGAGCATCATTTAAGCCATGGGTAATAAGTAATATTCAAAAAGAATTACTGATTAGTGCAGAAACGTTAAAATCTGAAGTCGAACAATTAATAAAAAATAATGGATATTACATATTGATTTGCTCTGGATATGATCTGACGCCAGAGCAGAGAAATAAAGCCAAGAGATCAATTGCGAAAGTCATCGCAGAGAAAGGGTATAAATGCTGTAAAGATAAAGTTGATGTTTATGGGGCATCTCAAATTGCTGAATTTGCAGAAAGGTATCCTGGAGTAGCATGCCAGCTGACTTTCGATCCAATACAGGAAGCGCTACTTGTTAAAGAGTGGCAACAAGAAGTTCATATGTCAAATAAATTTGATGCATCGCCAGAACAGCAAAGCGTAATAGAAACAATAAGGGAAAATATATTTGGAAATATAATACATACTAGAATCCTGGGTGAGCCTGGAATAGGTAAAACACGAATAGTTCTTGAGGCGGTAAAAGAGAAAAATATAGCACCATATACGCTGTATATCGAGCATGGTGATCAATTTAGTCAGACAAAACTATTTAGACAATTTCTAAAGAATGATATACGAACTCCACTTGTACTTGTAATTGATGAGCTTTCTGAATCAATGATGATTGATATATGGAGGCATTTGAAAAAAAGATGCGGGCAATTTAAGATTATTACCTTAGATCATGGTGGCGATGAGTGTCATGATGAAAATATTGAGAGAATAGAAGCACCACGCTTATCCGATGAACAAATAAAAATAATTTTAGAAAGTGTTGTAGGTAAAACCCATGATCTAGATCGCTGGGCATCTCTTTGTGGGGGGTCCCCGCGAGTTGCCTTGGCAGTGGCTGATAATTTGCTGACTAATCCAAAAGATATTTTGAAGTCACCATCAACTGTGGCTCTATGGTCAAGATTTCTTCATGGATATGAAAATCAAAATGAAGAGTTTGCGCGTCGAGTTGACTGCGTAACCCAGCATTTAGCTTTATTTAACAGATTTGGCTACGAGCACCCAGTTGAAAAAGAAGCTGAATATATCGAGGGTATGATTGCATCGAAAAATCCATCAATAGGAAGTGCGCAATTCCAGGAAATTGTTAGAACTCTTCGAGCAAGAAAAGTTTTACAGGGAAGTAAAACGCTATTTTTTGTTCCAAAAGCCTTACATATTTATTTATGGCGAAAATATTGGGAGAATTATGGACGTACTTTTAATTTCAACATAATATTTAGTTCCATGCCAGACTCATTGCACTCTTGGTTCATGAGTATGTTTAAGTATGCTGATGGTCAAGAAATAGCCCATGTCATTGATGAAATTTTACGAATTGATGGTTATTATGCACACTCTGATTCGATTACGTCAATGAAGGGAGTAAAATTTTTATATGTTCTTGCAGAAGTAAATCCAAAAAATGTGCTAATATTATTGGAATCAATAATCGGAAAATTGTCTGATAAAGAATTGTTTGAGCTAAAAAATACAAGGCAGTGTATAGTTTGGACTCTTGAAAAGATCGCCGTTTGGAAACAATATGTTGTTAGAGTAATTAGGATTATGCGACGCCTCGCAGTTAATGAAAACGCAACGAATTCAAATAATGCCACGGGCACTCTTGTAAATCTATTTTCAATTGGTATTGAATCGGCTACAACAGAGGCGAGTCCAGAAGTAAGGCTTCCAGCTTTAGTAGAAATACTACGGTCATCTAATGTTAAAGAGCGTAGTCTTGGACTTAAAATCATAGACAACGCTCTTAATATGAGATTATCAGGATTTCGGATAATTGGGCCAGAACGACAGGGACTTAAGCCCAGAGCTGACTTGTGGAAACCAAAGACATATGGTCAATTGTGGGAAGCATATCGTTCGTATTTTCAAATACTAATTGATGAAACAAGAAGTTGGCCAGTGGAATTGCGCCATGAAGTTTGTCAATCACTATTGAAGGCCGTTAAGCAGCAAATTGAGATTCCTAAATGCACTGAGATGGCTTTCTCGGTTTTAGATATTCTTTTGTCAGATGCGCACATGCAGCCATCACTTTTAAACGATTTTTTCTGGAAATGGCAAGAATATGAAAGGAACGATAAGAATACAGAAATTTCATATAGAATTAAAAAGTTAGAAATGAAATATACAAGGCATAGCTTTGTTAGCCGATTTCAACGGTACGTGATAGATGTCGATTTTATGGAAATAGATGAAGATTTTCGTGAACGTCACCAAAAAAAGAAAAATAGAAGTATACTGTTAATAGAGTCTTTGGCCAGTCGTATTGTGAAATTTCCAGATATCTTGTCCGAAATAAGCCATTTGCTTGCTCCAAAAAAGGAATGTCCTGGCCTTTGGAAGTTCGGGGAAGCACTAGGTTCTCAGGATGACAAGCGAAATCTACTTTCTCCCTTGGTCGAAATAGCACTCTCCACAAAACATTCGCATTGTTTGTGCGGATATATTAATTCAGTTTGTAACAGTAATCCTTCACTGTATCAATCTATTGTGAAATCATTGTTAACATCTAAAAACAGTGCGTGGATTGGTGTTCAATGTGTGCTTGTTAGAGAATATGATGATGCGTTGTTTGATTTATGCTTTGAGGCATTGATAAAAAAATGGGTTAATCCATTTCAACTTAAAGTTTTGACAATTTTAAGAAAAATTAAAACGATTCCTTCAGATAAATTACATGCTATCCTTTGCTTGTTGCGAGAGCGCGGAGACTTGCTTAGTTTAAGGTTGTTACTTGATTTTTTGGAAAACATAGATTTTGATGCTGAATCAAAATTTGATTCAGCATTTGTATTTGAAATTATTAATTGTACGATTCCGTGTAGTAGGAGTATGGATGCAGATTACGGATACGATTGGAAAAATGTTTGTTTAAAGTTGCTTGAATGGAATGTAAATTTCGCGATACCACTTTTAGATAAATTGCTTGTCGCGATGAACGAAAATGATGATATAAGTAGTCACTCTTACGTTTGTCAAATATCTGACGAAATAGTTTTGAGATTCCCAGATGCATCATGGGTTTTGATAAAAGATAACTTTTTAAATGATACTATGAATTTTGGTGTGTATTACTGGTTCAAAAGCGAGTATATTTCATTTCAGGATGCTGTAAAGCGTAGCGCAATAACATATATACCGTATGACAAAATTTTAGAATGGATTAGCGAAAACCCAAATCAAAGGGCAAAAATAATTGCCCGCTTAGCTCCACCATCTTTGAATGATGAAGAAGGTGGCAAATTAACACGTGTATTGCTTGAGAAATACTCTAACCTACGTGGGGTTGCTTCTGGTATATGCGCCACGTTTCACTCAGGTGGATGGAGCGGCGATGCAAGTAAACACATGATGCGAAAGCGGGATAAGCTACGTCAATGGCTAGTTGCAGGATTCTCACCTGAGGTCAACCGGTGGATTGATAATGAAATAGATCACTTAGATAGTCAGATTGAAATTGAAATAATGCACGAAGAACGCGACAGGTTTGATGATTAATACTGTGGGGTCCAGGGGGCAATGCCCCTGGTGGTGGAGGGGCATGGGGAGGGGGCGAAGCCTTCTCCCCATCAGGCACACAGCCACCAATCCTCCGCGTTTTGCGAATCTTCGGCGGGAGGGACGCTTATGCGCCGAAAAGGCCAGGGATATTCCTTGCCCCGTGCAAAATGCGCTCGATGCGGATGGTCCCTGACAGCACCCTGTAAAAGATCAGGTAGTTTCCGAAAACGACCATCCGAAGGCCCTCGCCAAGCTCTGGCCGAAGCGGCGCGGCAAGCGGCATGGCCACGATTTTTTCACAACGGGCGCGCAGCGCAACGATGAAGGAAAAAGCGCGGGGTGGGTTGTCTGTGGCGATGGCGTCACCGATCTCTTCGAGGTCGAGCTCCGCACGCGGCGAGAAAAAACATGGCATGTGTCTGCGCCCTTAGACTGCGTCCGGCGCGGTGCGATACTTAGCCTCCAGGCGATCAAAAACCGTGTCGGCGGGGATGCCTTCGCCGCTGTCGATCCCCTCTTGGAGCTTATGACGGATGTTTATAAGCTGGATTGCCCGCTGTTCTTCGCGCTCTTCCAAAAGGCGTAAAGCCTCCCGCACGACCTCGCTGGCAGACGTATAGCGGCCGCTTTCAAGTTGTTGCTTGATGAACCCTTCGAAATAATTGCCTATCGAATAGCTTGCGGGCATGGGGGCGTCCTCCTCTTGTTATCACATTTTATCAAAAATAGATAACTTTGTCCAAGAGGATTCTCCTGGTCGCTGGCCAGGAGGCGAAGCCTTCTCCCCATAATACGTTCTATTCTAGCAACAGATGCTGCGCCAGGGCCTGCCCCTTGTCGCCGCCGCCCGCCATGCGCGCCAGCTCCTCAGCGATCTGCGGCGCATCCAGGCAGGCGCAGCGGGTGGACGTGACATCGGCCTCAATCTCCTTGAGCACCCGGAAATGCCTGCCCGCCTTGGCGGCCAGTTGCGGCCAGTGGGTGATGAGGATGATCTGCGAGGCCTCGGCCAGCTCGACCAGCCGGTCCGCCACGCTGCCAAGCGTCAGCCCGCCGATGCCCGCATCCACCTCGTCGAAGATGAGCGTGGGCTGTTCGGACTCGGCGCGCAGGCTGGTGACGGCCAGAAGGAACCGCGACAGCTCGCCGCCGGAGGCGATCTTGTCCAGCGGCTGCGCGGGCTGTCCGGGGTTGGGCTTCCACAGGATGCGGGCCTTGTCCTCGACAAGCGGCGCAGCGAGGTGCGGCGCGGCGTAGACCGCAGCCGGGGTGAATTCGAACAGGATGTCCAGTTGCGGCGCAAAGCCAAGGCCTGCGAGTTCGGTCTTGAGGCGCGCGGCCAGCCGCTCGGCGGCGTCGTGGCGGGCTACGGACAGCGCCGCAAGCGTATTCGCCAGGCTTTCGCACAGCGATTTTTCCTCGCGGCGCAAGGCGGCCAGATCCAGGCCGCAGACATCGAGAAAATTCAGATTGCGTTCGATTTCGTCGCTTAGGTTGACGATCTCATCCAGCGACTTTTTGAGCTTGCGGCGCAGTTGCGCCAGCTCAAACAGCCGGGCTTCGATGGCGTCGGGGTTTTCGTCAGGGTCTAAGGCCAGGGGCGCGGCGCGCAGGCGCTGGGCCATGTCGCGCAGGGTGTGGCGCGAGGCGGCCACGGTCTCGCGGTCGGCGGCGAATTCGGGAAATGCGGCGGCCACGGCCCCGATCTCGCGTTCCAGATCGGCCAGAAGGCGCACGATTCCGGCCTCGGAGGCCAGGAGGTCCATGGCCCGGGCCACGGATTCACGCGCCTTTTTGGAGTGGGACAGGGCGGCCTTTTTGGCCAAAAGCTCGTCTTCCTCGCCGCGTCCCGGGGCCACCCGGCCGATCTCGATGCGCTGGTATTCCAGGAATTCGCGCTTGGCCTCCAGGTCGCGCACCCGGTTTTCGATCTCCTCGATGCGGCCGGAGAGCAGCGACAGCCTGTGCAGCAGGTCGGCCTTCTCGGCGGGCAGCGAGGCGACGGCCGGGTCCAGGAAGGCGTCGAGCAGGGCGGCCTGGAAGGCGGGCTGCAGGAGTTTTTGCTGGCCGTGCTGGCCCACGTGCATGAGCAGCCTGGGGCGCAGGTCGCGCAGGGCGTCCTGGGAGGCGAGGCGGTCGTTGATGGTGACGCGGCTACGGCCGGTGTCTGCGGCAAGCTCGCGGCGCAGGACGTACTCTTCGCCGTCGAGATAGCACAGGGCCTCGACCGTGGCCTTTGCCGCGCCCGGGCGCACGAGGTCGGCGGACATGCGTTCGCCGGTGAGGAAGTTGAGCGCGCCGACGATAAAGGATTTGCCCGCGCCGGTCTCGCCGGTGAGGGCGTTTAGGCCCGGCGCGAATTCGAGTTCCATGTCCTCGATGAGCGCCAGGTCCCGTATGCGCAAAAGTTCGATCATGGCGTCCGCGTCCTGTTGGCGGCGATGGGGGTTCCGCAGGGGCTGGTCAGCGCCGCAGCCTGGGGTCCAGGATGTCCCGCAGGCTCTCGCCCAGAAGGTTGTAGCCGAGCACGGTGAAAAGGATGGCCAGCCCGGGGAAGATCGACAGCCAGGGCGCGATCTCCAGCACGTCCTTGCCCTCCATGAGCATGTTGCCCCAGCTCGGGGTGGGCGGCTGCACGCCAAGCCCCAGAAAGCTGAGCGACGACTCCACCAGGATGGCCCCGGCCACGCCCAGGGTGGCCGAGACCAGGACCGGCGCCAGGGCGTTGGGGAGGATGTGGTGGATAAGGATGCGCGTCGTGCCCGATCCGGCCAGCCGCGCCGCCAGGACGAACTCCCGGTTGCGCAGCGTCAGCGTCTCGGCCCGCACGAGGCGCGCCACGCCCATCCACGAGGTCAACCCGATGACCACCATGATGTTCACCAGCGACGGTTCGAGAAAGGCGATGACCGCCAGGATCAGGAAAAACGAGGGAAAACACAGCATCACGTCCACGCCGCGCATGATGGCCTCGTCCACAAGGCCCCCGAAATAGCCCGAGACGAGCCCCAGCGCCAGCCCGATGGCCACGGACAGGCCCACGGCCACAAAACCCACCCACAAAGACACCCGGCCGCCGTAGAGCATGCGGGCCAGCACGTCGCGGCCCAGGGCGTCGGTGCCCATGGGGTGCGCCAGGCTCGGCGGCTGCAGGACCGCGTCCACGTCCAGGCGGGTGGGGTCGTGGGAGGTGAGAAGCGGCGCGAAAAGCGCCCCCAGGGACATGACCCCCACCAGCACCAGCCCGGCCAGGAACATGCCGTAGCGGGACCAGAAAAAACCGGCGCGGCTAGTCATCGCCATCGCCTCCGGCCCGAACCCGGGGATCGGCCAGGGAGTAGCCCACGTCGGCCAGCAGGTTTCCGCCCAGGGTCAGGACGGCCCCCAGCACCAGATTGCCCATGATCAGCGGATAGTCCCGCGACATGACGGCCTGATAGAAGAGCTGCCCCAGGCCCGGCAGGGCGTAGATGGATTCGATGATCACCGAGCCGCCGATGAGCCCGGGCAGCGACAGCCCCAGGATGGTGATGACCGGCAAAAGCGCGTTTCGCAGGGCGTGTTTGAAGATGACCACGCGTTCGGGCAGGCCCTTGGCGCGCGCGGTCAGGATGTAGTCCTGGCGCAGCACCTCGAGCATGGAGGAGCGCATGAACCGCGACATGCCGGCCAGGCTGCCGAAGGTGTAGATGAAAATGGGCATGGCCAGATGCCGGGCCAGATCGGCCAGCTTTTCGAGCGGCGTGAAGCGGGCGAAGTCGAGCGAGGTCAGGCCGGAGATGGGCAGGATGGGCCAGTGTATGCCAAACGCCAGCATGAGCAAAAGCGCCAGCCAGAAGCCGGGCATGGCGAAGCCGAGAAAGACCAGCACGGTGGTGGCCCGGTCGAAGAGGCCGCCCTGTTTGTTGGCGGCGATGACCCCGATGGGGATGGCGATGGCCAGGGTCAGGATGAGCGAGATGACGTTCATGCCGATGGTCAGGGGCAGGCGCTCCTTGATCTTGTCCCAGACGGGGCGGTTGTCGCCGCTTAGGGATTTGCCGAAGTCGAGGCGGACCATGCGCGAGAGCCAGTCCAGGTACTGGACGTGGATGGGGCGGTCCAGGCCGTAGATTTTTTCCAGGCGCTGGCGGGTTTCGGCGGTGGCGTAGGGGTTAAGGGTGGTCTGGAGATCGGTTGGCGAGCCAGGGGCGAGGTGGATGACGCCGAAGCTTAGGACGGTGATGCCGAGCAGGATGACGGCGACCCAGAGGGTTTTGAGGGCTATGGCGCGGACGAGGACGAGCACGCGGACTCCTTGTGGGGCGCGGCGGCGGCGCGGGATTGCGGGAACGAATCTACTGAAAAGGGTGGCTGATGGGAAGGGCGGCGGCGGCTGGGGAGAATTTTGCGGCCGGGCGGCGAATAGCTGTTGACTTCGGGCGGCATGAGTGGCACAAGGCATTCCTCGTGCGGGGCTGTAGCTCAGTTGGGAGAGCGCTTGAATGGCATTCAAGAGGTCGTGGGTTCGATTCCCTCCAGCTCCACCAAAATGATTTTAAGGGGTTATCCAGAAATGGGTAGCCCTTTTTTTCTTGCCCAAGGGGCCTTAAAAGTTGGCTTGACGCCAACGGAAAACTCAGCCCGTTGGCCTCTTTCGGCCCTTTGATCTCCAATCGCAAGGATTCGAAAAAATGCCCTACAAAATTACTTGGGAGACCAAAGGAGTAATCTGGGCATTCCATGGTACGATTACAGGTCAAGATGGCGTCAAAGCAAACCAGGCTATCTACGGCGATCCAAGATTTGACAGTCTGCGGTACGGGATTGTCGACTTATCACGGGCTAAACAGTTCAATCTGTCTGGCGAGGATGTAGAAACGGCTGCCGCCTTGGACGAAGCAGCTACCCTCATCAACCCACGCCTCGTTGTCGCCATCGTAGCCGATGAGGAAGAAGCTTTGAAATTTGCAGAAATATATAAATCCGCCATGAGTGAAACCAGCTGGAAAGTTGAGATATTTCCCTCAATGCAAGAGGCTGAAGCTTGGGTCACTCTTACATGTGAAAGGCAGAAATACCAACCTAGCCGTCTTTATTAATTCACCACCGGTCTCTCCCCGCCCCCTTCCCCCTGCCTGGCCTGAATGGAGTGCTGTTATGTGGAACTCTGGGTTCTGGCCTTGTGTGCGGCTAAACGGCCAAACGTCTTCTTCATCAGAAGGGCGGTGATGCCGACGCCGAGCAGGAGCGACAGTGCCCACTCGTACCAGAGAAAAAAACCATATGCTTGGTAGATTACGTAAACGCAGTAAGGCACGATGATGAGGCAATTCGTGAGCAGGCCCGGATTGTAAGTCGGTTTGCCTTGCTGGAAGCCGATCGTGTGCATCACGTTGTTGATGATGATCTGAAACCAGATCATTGACATCCCTATCCATGGAGCGACGTTGGCCAGAACTGCCCCGAGAATGATCAGTGGCCAAGCGATGAGGATATTCACCTGAAAGACGTAGGCCTCGTCCAACGGATAATCGGGATCGTTTCCGGCGCCCAACGGGGAGCGCTTATTGATGAATTCCTTGAAGCCCTCTGGTGCGAGGACATACTCCTCCACTTCGTGGATCATTAGGATCGGCAGATGGATGGCCATGAGCCACATCCACAGGCTTATGTTATCCTTGAACAGGATCAGAAGAGTCAGCAAGATCGGAGCAACGAGCAGGTTCATACTTTGCCAGAAGTGATTAATTTTTCCATAGTCCATGATGCTCACCCTCCTTCGGCTAGGGGTTGTGAAAACAAATCGTTTGCTGATGGGCAGTCATGCATTAAATGTACGTCTACTATTGCATTCAGTGAGGTAGACCCGGATGATTGGACATCGGAAACCATCCTCCTCGCTTGAAAACCAGAGCTTAACCGACTGTCCAATTTTTCGCGACCACCTCAGCCCTGGCCGTAGATGAGCACAAGCGGGGCAGAAAACAGCCTCTTGATGAAAAATCAAGGGGATATGGGTGCTTGGCCTGGTTTTCGTCCTGGGCGACGTTGTCTGTTTGGACATTTGGACATTTTCGGTGCATTAGAAATAGTCAGGTGGAAAAGGGGCGACCAGGGTCAGGGGGCTGCTCACCCTTTTCTGCTTGTATGAGTGCTGGCGAGGGGTTTGGCGCGGGATCAGCCAGAGAAAGTCACAGGGGCCTGTGAATTTTCCCTTCCCCGTTTGTCTGCTGGGTAACTGCCCCGTTAACCATTTTTCGGAGATGCCCAGAATGGCCGCTGAAGATCGCAGGACCCAAGAGCAGCTTTTGGCCGAACTTGATGCTGCCCGTGCACGAATTTCCCAACTTGAGCAGGTGGTGGGCTCGGCTGAGAGCAAATGGCGACATGTCCTGATAAATGCGCCACAAATCGGTGTCTCGCTTGATACAACCGGCAGAATCATCTTTGCAAATAATCATTTTCTCGACCTGACAGGATGGAAATTAGAAGAGGTGCTGGGCAGGAATTGGTTTAATACATTTATTCCTGATCCTAGTCGTGAACACATACGTGAAATATTTGCGTCTGTCATGAGTCAAGTGCACGATCATGGCTACTCCACCTATGAGAACGATATTCTTCACCATAACGGGGAATGTCTGACAGTGGCATGGTCCAACGTGCTCACCCTGGATTCCCAAGGAATGCCCCTCGACGTAACATGTATGGGAGTGGACGTTACCGAAAGGCGTCGAAGCGAAATAGCCCTCAGGGAGAGCGAAAAGCGTTACGAGGCGTTGCATAACGCCTCTTTTGGGGGAATCGCCATTCATGATAAGGGCATCATCCTAGATTGCAACCAGGGGCTTTCGGACGTCTCCGGTTATAGCCGAAGTGAACTTGTGGGCATGGACGGACTGCTGCTTATTGCCGAAAGGTCGCGCAGCGAGGTCATGGGGAACATCCTTTCCGGGTTTGAAAAGCCTTATGAAGTGCTTGGTGTCCGGAAAAACGGTGAGGAATACCCTGTGCAGTTAGAAGCGCGGAACATCCCTTATAGAGGCAGGATGGTCAGGGTGGTGGAGTTTCGGGACATCACCGAGCGTAAGCAAACCGAGGAGGCGTTGCGCGAGAGCGAGAAGCGCTTCCGCACTTTGTTTGAGCAGTCCATGGACGCCATCGCCATCCAAGAAGGTTTGCCCCCAGTATTCACCTGGGTTAATCCAGCTTTTTGTGAACTCTTCGGCTACAACCCGGAAGAGGTGTACGCCTTCAAAAATGAAGAAATCTGGCAATTGGTGCACCCTGAGGACCGGGGCCAAGTGCGCAAGAGTCTGAACGCAAGGTTGAACGGGCAACTTGACGAAGTGCATTACAATTTCCGTATCCTTCGCAAGGACGGGACCGTCCGCAGTGTAGATGTCACCGGCAGGCGCATGGATCAGGGCGACAGGCCAATGAACCTGTCCATTTACCGCGACATTACCGAGCGCATTCAAGCCGAGAATGCATTGCGCGAGAGCGAGGAGCGTTTCCGCAGCCTGTTCGAGAATGCGCCGCTGGCCTATCAGTCTTTGGACGAAAACGGACGGTTCCTGGACGTGAACCGCAAGTGGTTGGAGACTCTTGGCTATGAGGAAAAGGAGCAGGTACTCGGCAAATGGTTCGGCGATGTCCTGGCTCCTGGCTACAAGGAGCACTTCGACATCAACTTCCCCATGTTCAAGCACGCCTGTGTTATCGACGGAGTGGAGTTCGAGATGCTCCGCATCAATGGCGGACGAATCATTGTGAGTTTCAACGGCCGGGTGCAGACGGACCGCGAGGGCCATTTCATGCGCACCCACTGCATCTTCACCGATATCACCGAGCGCAAGCAGGCGGAAGATGCCCTAGCCCGGAAAGACGCCTTGCTAGGGGCGATGCTGCGCAACCTCCCCTTTGATTTTTGGGCGCGTGACACAAGCCAGCGCATAATTATGCAAAGCGGTGAGTCCGTCCGGCTGTGGGGAGATCTTACGGGAACAACCATTGGTGATGCTCAAGTTGAACCAGAATACCTCCAATCCTGGATGACGACTAACGATCGGGTTATGCGCGGGGATGTGGTTGACGAATATTGTGCATATGCCAGCCCTGAAGGTGATTTACGACATTACCACTCCATTGTCGCGCCTATCCGTCAAGGTGGAGATATCCTGGGGATTCTGGGCATTAACATTGATATAACCGAGCGCACTCAAGCCGAAGAGGCGCTGCGCGAGAGCGAAGAGCGTTTCCGTGCATTGTTCTCTGCTGTGTGCGATCCGGTGCTGGTGGCCGAACGGGACACGGGTATTCTGGTAGAGTGCAACCCCGCTGCGGAGAGATTTTTTGGGCGTAACAGGGAGCAACTTATCGGTTTGCCGCAACGTGATCTGCATCCGCCGGGGACTCTCCAGGTCGAGGGCGTGACCGAAGACTTCAAGCGTGTGACAACTGATCCAATGCTCAAACAGGAAGTCAGGCTCTTGGCCTATGGCGGTGGCGTGCGGGATGTGGAAGTTACTGCCAGCACTTTTGAAATAAAGGAAAGCAGGCTCATCCTGGGAGTGTTCCGAGACGTGACAGAGCGTAATCGGGCGGAGAAGGAACTCCTCCTGGCCAAGGACCAAGCCGAAGCGGCGAACAGATCCAAGAGCGAATTCCTGGCTAACATGAGTCACGAAATACGCACCCCTCTCAACGGAATTCTCGGCATGCTTCAACTGCTTAAGACCACCGACCCGAATGATGAACAAAAAGAGTACGTGTTAGGTGCGATTCGGTCTACAAATCGACTGACTCGGCTGCTTTCAGATATTCTTGATATCTCGAGGATCGAAGCAGGAAGGATGGAAATCGTTGAGGCAGAATTCAATATCAAGAAGATGCGCGATTCCATCAAAGATCTATTTGACATGGCGGCACAGGAGAAAGGGCTCCGATTGGAGTTTGGACACGATGAGGACCTCCCCCTGGTATTAATCGGAGATGAGACGCGGTTACGGCAAATCCTTTTCAACCTTGTCGGGAATGCCATAAAATTTACCGAGCAGGGCGAAGTCCAGGTTGAGGCCTCTTTGTTGCCGAGTTCAAACGATTCCTGTGCTCGTGTGCTGGTCACCGTCAGTGATACAGGCATAGGAATTCCCGAGGAGCACCTCAAGGATGTCTTTGAGCCATTTGTTCAGGCTGAGGCCTCGTACACGAGGCGCTTTCAGGGGGCAGGCCTGGGCCTTTCCATCGTTCGGCGGCTGGCTAAGCTCATGGGTGGTGATATATCGATTGACAGTACCGTTGGTGAAGGGACGACCGTCTATGTCTCGCTGCCGCTCAGGCTTCCTGTACCTCAGCAGAAATCAGTCGCGCTTGCTGAATATGACGCTCCATCTGCTTTACGAGGCGGCTCGCGTATACTCCTCGCTGAGGACGATTCGATAAGCTCAATTACCTGCAAGCGGATGCTCGAGAAATCCGGCTACGCTGTCGCTACCGCCAAGGATGGCCAGGAAGCCCTAAAGCTTTTGGCAGAACAGGACTTCGCCCTGATCCTTATGGATGTCCAGATGCCTGTCATGGACGGCGTTGAAGCTACAAAGGCAATCAGAGATGCAAGCAATCTTGGAGCGAAGTCGAGCATCCCAATCGTCGCGATGACGGCATATGCAATGTCCGGCGACAAGGAAAAATTTCTAGCATCTGGGATGGATGATTACATTGCCAAACCTGTGGATAAAGAAGCATTAGTTGAGGTGATCGAGAGGGTTCTGCGCGTGAAAGGAAATGTTCAATAATTCAAGAGCAGAAAAGATGCTACGGGATGACCAGGGCCGTGTCCGGTCCCATTTTCTGTTTGGAAAAGCACTGACGCTGGGCTTGGCGCATTTCCAGCAGCAGCGAGGCGCAACGGCCTGTGCATTTCTCCGCCCCAGCACTGCCGGACAGACATTCTGTTGCATCACGTTTCGGCATGGACATCCTTGCCAAAATTTGCGTATTTATCATAGGTATCGTCCACCAACGCCGACAAAGGAACAGGCCGCATGCTTCGAAAAACCGTATCCCTGATTTTAGCCTTCTCCGGCGTCTTCGTCCTTGTGACGAGCGTAGTGCTTTACATCGAACCCGAGGGCCGGGTGGCTTATTGGGCCGACTGGAAACTGCTCGGGCTTGACAAGCCCCAGTGGGGTGATCTGCATGTGACGACGGGCTTTTTGTTTCTCGTCGCCCTGATTCTGCATGTCTGGCTCAACTGGAAGCCGATTTTGTCCTACATGAAAAACAAGGCCCGGGAGCTGACCGGGGTCAACGCGGCAAACCTGACCGCCTTGGCCGTCACCCTGTTCGTGGCCATCGGAACGCTCTTCGGTCTGCCGCCCATGCGACAGGTTATAGAACTCGGCGCCGCCATCAAGGACTCCCATGTGGAGACCTACGGCAATCCTCCCTACGGCCACGCCGAGCTTTCCACCTTGGAGCGCTTCGCCGCCTTCATGAAGATGGACCCGGAAAAGGCGCTCACGGCGCTTCGGGAAAAAGGCTTCAAGGCTGAGTCCGCGAAGATGACGCTGCGCGACATGGCCGACGCCAACGGCGTCACGCCCAAGGCCCTGTACGACGCCATGAGCGACGCGACCCCGCCGGCGCTGCCCGACGTCGCGCCCGAGGGTACGGGCAAGCTGCGTCTTGGCGATCTGTGCAAGCAGTTCGGCCTGGACGCCCAGGCGGCGGTAAAAGGACTGGCCGCGACACATATCCAGGCGTCCACGGACCAGACCATGAAGGAGATCGCTTCGGCGAACAACCTGTCGCCGACCGAGGTTTATCAGGCCCTGCGCGCATGGTCTTTGTCCAGGAAACCCGCCTCCGACTAAGCCCGGCGGCCCGGGCTACGGGCGCATGACCCTGGGCGATGCCATGGCCGAACCCAACGCCCACCGCGACGAGGGCAGCCAGTCCAAACTCCGCCCAGGGCAGCCTGGCCGATCGCCGCCTCAGGCACGGCGGAAGGTACGCCACGTTGACGGACGTGACCCGGATTCCTTTGAATACTCCAGTTCCAGAAAGAATGATTTCAGGGGGTTATCCGGAAACGGATAACCCCTTCTTGTTTTCTGCGGCCTGAACGCGCGGCATGGGCCAGCTCCCCTGTGGGATCAACACGAGGGTTCGCAGAAGCGGGCCAGCATGAGCACCCGGAAGACAACCACGCGCGTGCGGAAATGGTCGTCTCCTGACTGCACCACCCGGACCCATGGTCCCTCCGTGAGAATATTCACGCCGCTTGTTACGGACGCTCCCGTTCACTCATTATTGCCAGCGGCGCCCCGCGCCCCTGTCTGGAGCAATTCGGCCGAGGTCCTCACGATGACCCTCTCAGTTACTGAGCGTGCTGCCGCAAGCACGCCGACTGGCGGCTAGAGACGCGAGCCAGCGCAGGCGCGCTTCATTTCCGCAGCCACATAGTTCGCGAGTTCAAGGGCGAACGGGTCAAAGAACTGCAATCTGGCAAAATCGATCGTTGCGGCAAGTTTGGTCAGGCGCAGCAGGTCTCCGCTGTCCGACGCCTCATGCGGCCAGATGCCCGCAAAAAAATACCCCGCATTTTCAGCGTGTTCACAGAGCAAGGTGGTTTCCGGCTGGGCCAGGGGAAGGTCGAGGTTAACCACATCCGCTCCCGCGATGTCTACTAGATCTATCGTGGCGCGAAGGATTTCCTGCCACTGCCGGATATCCGCATCCTTGACCAGAATCATCCCCTTGTTGTCAGCCTTGCTGAAAGAAACCGCAAAGCTTCCGGCAAGGTTGCGCTGGCCCGGCGCCCCAAAGGTCACAGGCCGCTTGAGATTGGCGTATATGCGCGCGACGATGTCCTGGCGCCGCTTCGGGACATGAACACGCGCAGGGCGAGGCTCAAGGAGATGCTTGAAGCAGTGCAAAAACGACTCGCGTTGCGGCGGCAGGGCATCAAGGTCCAAGGCCTTGAAGCCGAAAGGCTCAATGGTGGCCAACTCCAGGCCGCAGGGTTGCGCGCCGAACTTCGCCACCTCGCGCTGGCTGATGGCATGGCTTGTCACGGCGCCGAAGCACACGCCAATCAGGCCCATCTCCCGGGCTTTGGCCACCAGGGCGTGGGTCAGCTCAACTTGAAGCCTGCGGCCTCGATGGGCTGGCGATACCGCCAAGGCGACCATTTCCGCCACAGCCGCCTGAGGGGAAAGCAGCATCCCGGCGTGCCCCGCCACCTCGCCATTTTCCGAAACGACCACATAGCTGACGAGTCGCCCCGACCGCACAAATTCCAGCAAGCCCTCGGGCCGGTAGAACTGCTCGAAACGGTACGTATACCCATAGGCCAGCCAGAACATTCGAGAGACCAAAAAGGCGTCGTCAGGCTGCAACGGCCGGATTGCATAGCTTTGCGGAGGCGCCTTCGGGGTGTCCGCCGCAAACGGGGCAGGGGCCTTGATGTCGGCGCCGCCAGGCAGGCGTTTGGTCAGGCGTAGCTCCTTTCCCTGTCTTCCATGATTGATCCAGCGCACCTCGTCAGCCGCGTTACGGATTAGCTTGAACCCCAGTCCGGGAACGGCCGCACGTTCCTCTTCAGCGTGCCCACCCGGCTTGTCGAGCGTGGCAGGATCGAACGGGATGCCTTCGTCGGCAAAGGAAAGCCGAAGCTCGCCAGCAGCAATTTCGCCATGGAGAGAGACTGCGCCAGGTGTGCCGTCGGCGTATGCGTGCTCGCGAATGTTCAGGAAGGCCTCTTCCGCCGCCAGTTCAAGGGCCAGGACATCCCTCCTGGAGAGTCCTCCACTCTCTGCCAGGACACGTACGCCGCCTTGGAGCAGGGGGAGAAACCGGCTGTCCGTCGGCACGGACAGCCGGATCGTAAGGGGCAGGGCCATTCTCATCTCCATCTTAAGCGGACGTGAACTGCGTGCCCGGATGAAGGCGTTTCCTGCAAAACGGTGGTCAGGCTATGCAGCCACGTCTATTTTCACGATATACACGATGCGAGACATGTCGACTCAGGCGTACATCTCGGCATGGGCCAGGGGGCCATGAAAAATGAACTGGCCGTAGATGTCCTGGAAAAAATCCTGTTGCAAAAGCTCCCGGGTCAGGGTGGCGATGCTGCCCGGATACACGCACAGATCGTAGTGGACGCCCTTGTGCACGAATCCGCAGAGAAACTCGGAAAGCTCATACAAGACGTAGTTGCACAGGGTGAGGCGCTTTTCCTCGTTTAGCCTGTGGATGATGCTGCCGAGATTCCCCGATACGGAATCCACGATATAGTTTCTGAACGCCTCGTTATTTTTGAAATTGTCGAAGACGATCCGCGTGTTGTGGAAATAGGCCGCGTCCATGATGTCAGGCCATTCCAGAATGACGACCTTTTCCCGGTCGGCGGCGGGCAGCGTCGCCAGGGCCTGGCGGCAGGAATCCAGGATGACGTCGGATTGCCTGAAGGCCTTGCTGATGGCCTTCTCGACGTTCGCCTTGTCGAACACCTCGTTGTTGATCCGCTGCAGGATGTCCACCACGAGCAGCGCAAAGCCGTCGCGACAGTGTTGCGCGCCCCAGGAGGCAAAGGCGGCGATGTTTTCCGGGGTGAAGTATTTGTTGTTGATGCTGATGCCGAGATACGGATTCCAGTTTCCGGATTCGATGGCCTCAGGCGTCGTATTGAAGATATCCCTGAATTCCATGACAATCCCCTGGCTGCGGTTTGATCGCGCTTCATGACCAGCCGTCCCGGGCCGGTGCATCAGACGAGCCGTCTGCGGCGCGGCTTCGGACGAAGGCACCGTACCCGTCTTTCGCCGGTTTTCCAACGGTGCGGCAACCTGCGTCGTACCGGGAGGGGGCTTGGCCTGAAGGGGGGCGAGTGCCCGGGGCAAAGGGGCCGTGGGCGCATTTTCCGGCCCATGCCATGGGACTTTCCTGCTGCGCGGCGGCCGCAGTGATGGGGCCGCCAGCACGACCAGGGCAGTCAGGCGCAGGGGCGACGGCCGCCGGGATGCCGTCTCCTCCCTCTGCAGATTCAGGGTCGCTTTTCCCGGAACTCCATGCCGAGCCACGCTCAAGAGGCCTGATCGCTATCAGGTCAAATCTCAGATATTTTCAGTTTCCCAGCGGGATGCCGCAAGGGCAGACAGGGCGTATCACCACGTTTTCTTGAAAACGATGTCACCGACGCCTTAAGGTATTCCAGGGACTGCGGCCTGCTTCCTGCTTGACGCCGCGTGTTCGTGTGGAATATAGTTTTGTTAATAACAAGTTTGTCTTACGGCGTTTTGTTCATCAAAAAGGGGGACGATGATGCGAGCTTTTTCCCTGGCCTGTCTGTTGCTTTTGTCGCTTTTCATCAGCAATACTTCGTATGCCTTTGATTGCACAAAGCTTGATTTTGGCGCGAAACTCAGCGACATAGATGACGGTAACTTTATAATGTACAAGCAGGCTGACGGCGTCTCATACTATAACTACGTTGGAAACTGTAGGCTGCAGGTGCATCAGGATGTGTGCCCGGCAATATCCTATGCTTTTGTCGATGGTCAGTATTATGCCAGGATAATCCGGGCGACCGGAAGAAACAAACAAGACATCTTGAATAAAATGAAGGCTAATTTTGGTCCTGATATAAAGGTCAAGAAAAATGGAGACTGGACCGAATATAGCGTCAACATGACTGACGACATAGAGCTTAAGATGAAGTGCAACGACCGCACTGGCGAGGTCAAAAGCGCAACTTATAGCACCAAATTGCGTAAGCAGCTTTCGAAAGATGTAAAGAATGACCCGATTACTCAATACGGCTACTAGCCAAACGGCTTTTGCACCTGAAAGTGCGCTATGCCTGGGCCGTCACATGACGTGCTCGATGTGCTCATTCACAGATTGTGCTGCGGGAGTCTTCACCTGACGCCCCGTCCCCGGCGGGAGAGCGATCAGGCTGTATCCATATCCTTGTCCGGCGTGGGTTCCTTTGCAGGAAAGAGGTCATGGGTTCGATTCCCGTAAGCTTCACCAAAATGATTGTAAGGGGTTATCCGGAGACGGGTAATCCCTTCGTTTTTTTTAGCCACCCAGAGCCAACGTAATTTTGGACGCTCTGATCTAATGCCGCAGAAAGACTTGCGATAACTCGCCTAGGTGTATATCGTTAAAGCATCATAACTTCATCATAATGAGGGCTATCGTGAAAATTTTCCTTGCTTCGTTCTTACTGATGATCTCTTTGGCGATAAGCATTCCAGCGATTGCCTTTGACTGCGCCGACAATACTATATATGGAAAGAAACTGGAAGAGATAGACGATGGGGACTTCGTCTTTTATAAGAAATCTGGGGGAGTCTCATACTACAACCACGTGGGAAGATGTTTCATCAAGGGGGTCCACGACAAATCCTGCGCCGCCATTTCCTATGCCTTTGTGGATGGGATATTGTATGCCAGGATTATCGCAGAAAAGCGTGAAAGCCAGGATAAACTTTCCGGATTAAGTGCTTTTTTAAAGACACCGCCTGAAAAAATAAAAGATGGTCCTGAGTGGATCGAATACATTTGGAAGCAACCCAATGATATCGTCTTCAAGGTCAAGTACAACAAAAAGACCGGGGAAACACGTACCGCCAAATACAAGGGGGATATCCGGGAAAAGCTCAGCGCCGGACTTACCGCTGATCCGGCTGAGCAGCCCGAAGTGGAGCCTTAAATCACTGGAATATGGGCTTGTGCATCTTTTTGGTTTTTCGCAACAGTAAGCCTTGGACATTCAGGTGCATCCCTTAAATTATTCCAAGGACGAAAGATGCTGGGTGCACAACGAGGTGGTGGAGTAAGGTCATTTCACGTGCTATATGAGGGTTGGTCAATGTGGGATAGATTCGGCTAGCGAGTGAAATTTATTTCCGACAAATTTCAGCCAGCGGGTAATGGTTCTGTAAGATTTTATGTAATGTGTTCGGAATGATTCATGATAACAGGATAAAGACAAGACAAAATGAAAACAAATGCAATTTATTTATTAATCATCGCGTTTTTTGTGAGTTTTCTTTTTGTTGCGTTTGGAAATGATGCTTTGGCGTCTGGTCAAGATCCAACGGACTATTCCAAACAAGAGCATTGGCTGGCTGTCCCAGTGGTGCTCGACAAGAAGGTGGATGTCTTCTACCTGTATCCAACGGCATGGAAGAAGGTAAATGAAAACGAGCCGGATATTTGTTCGATAGACAATCCTCTTATGCTGCAATGGTCAAAGGCGGCATTCGGGCGGCAGGCCACCGCATTTGAACCCGTGGGCAACCTGTTTGCGCCGTATTACAGGCAAGTGGACCTGACCGCGAAAGACCGGGAAAAAGTTGTAGGGACTTTGCCGACCCTGGATGCGGTGGCGGCCTTCGACTACTATGTCACGCACTTCAATAGCGGCCGCCCGTTCATTCTGGCAGGGCATTCGCAAGGCGCAAACGTCCTGGGCAATCTCTTGGCCGGATACATGAAAGAACATCCTGACGTATTAGCCAGGATGGTGGCGGCGTATGTCATCGGGTATTCGGTCACGGGCGAATATCTCTCAAAAAATCCGCATTTGAAGTTCGCCCAGGGCCCTGACGATACGGGCGTGATCATTTCCTACAATACCGAGGCGCCCGACGTGGCGCCGGGAACCAACCCCGTGGTGTCGCCCGGCGGCATCGCCATCAACCCCATCACCTGGACCAGGGACGAAACTCCGGCCAAGGCTTCGCAAAGCCTGGGCTCCATCATGCCTTCAGGGGACATGTTCGTGCCCGTGGAGCACTACGCGGACGCCCGGGTGGACAAGACTAAAGGTGTGGTGATTTGCAGCACGGCGGATGCCGACAAACTCTTTTCAATCTATCCAGGAATGGGGAAAGGCATTTACCATTCCTATGATTATCCTTTTTATTACTATAATATTCGGGATAACGCGGCCAACAGGATAAAAAAGTTCCTAAGCAGGTAATGAGCAGCTCTGGAATCGCTCACGATTGCCCGTTGTAACGGGTCTGTATTTTTCCTGGCGCAGGAAATGCTGTCGCTATGTTGCAATAAACGACTGTTATTCCTCAAACACAAGATTCAGTTCGAAGGTTCTTCGCGTGGGTTGCTGGCGTGATGCTCGGAAAATCATCAGATGAATGGACACGGCCCCATGCAATTTTCTAGGAGAAGCTTCATCAAAACAAGTCTGGCCGGGGCGGTCTGGGTCGGCTGCGGCGCGTTGCCCTCTGCCTGGGCGCAAACGGCTAAACCCGCAGTGATACCCTGGACCACGCTTGAGCGGACCGTGGTTCCGGTTCCCGTGCCCGGCGCCTCGCCCAAGATCGCCCCAAGCGAGATTTGCAAATTCGCCCAGTATGGCTACGGACAATGGCAGGAAGGCCAAGGCCTGCCCATGGAGAAGCGCCTCGACCTCATGCCCCAGGGCTATAGCGGGGCCACGGCCAAAAAGGCTGCGCGCCTGGTGCGCTTCTTCGCCATCAGCGACATCCACATAACGGACAAGGAATCCCCGGCCCAGGTGATTTTCTGGGGCCTGCAGGAGGCCATCTCCTCGGCCTATTCCCCGGTCATGTTGTCCACGGCCCATGTTCTGGATGCAGCCATTAAGACCATCAACGCCCTGCACCAGCACGACCCGGTCGATTTCGGCATCGCCCTGGGCGACGCCTGCAACTCCACCCAGTACAACGAACTGCGCTGGTACCTGGACATCCTGGACGGCAAGGCCATCACCCCAAGCTCGGGCGCCCATGCCGGAGCGGACACCATCGACTATCAGAAACCCTTCCAGGCGGCCGGGCTCGACGCGTCCATCCCCTGGTATCAGGCCCTGGGCAACCACGACCAGTTCTGGATGGGCACGGCCCCTGTGGACGACTACCTCCGCCAGGCCTACGTCGGCGAAGAGATCCTCAACCTGGGCGACATTTTTACCCAGGGCGTCGCCAGCCGCGGCATCTACATGGGGACCCTGGATGGCGGCACGCCACTTGGCGAGATCATCGACATGGGGCCGGTCAGCGAGTTTTTGTCCCCGCCCAAGGTGGCGGCCGATCCCGACCGCCGCTCGCTTTTGCGCAGGCAGTGGATAGGCGAATTCTTCAACACCGCCTCAAAGCCCGTGGGGCACGGCTTCAGCCAGGCCAACCTGGACCAGGACTTCGGCTGCTACAGCTTTGCGCCAAAGTCCGATCTGCCGCTTCGGATCATCGTGCTCGACGACACCCAAAAGGCCGAAGACCCAAACGCCCAGGGCTTCACCTGGCATGGGACTGTGGACCAGAAACGCTGGGAGTGGCTGGTGGGCGAGTTGGACAAGGGCCAGGCCGAGGGTCGGCTCATGGTCATCGCCTGCCACGTGCCCATCGGGGTGGAGAAACCGGGCGCGTACATGAGCTGGTGGGCCAATGCCTACGTGTCCGAGGAGGCGCTGTTCGCCAAGCTGCACGAATACCCGAACCTCATTCTGTGGATGGCCGGGCATCGCCATTTCAACACGGTCACCGCCTTCCCCTCGCCTGACCCCACGCGTCCGGAGCTGGGCTTCTGGCAGGTGGAAACCTCTTCGCTGCGCGATTTCCCCCAGCAGTTCCGCACCTTCGAGATCGTGCGCAACTCGGACGACACGGTCTCCATCCTCACCGTCAATGTCGACCCCATGGTGGAAGAAGGCTCCCCGGCCGCCCGGTCGCGTTCCTACGCCGTAGCCGCCCATCAGATCATCGTGAATTCGACGATATCCACGAACCCTGGATTCGTGCCCCCCACGGGGTCGTACAACGCGGAGCTGGTCATGCCGCTGACCCCGGAAATGCAGGCCAAGATCAAGGGCCTGGGGACGCCGGCGCGTGTATGAATCCGGCCTGGCCATGTGGCGCCGCCGCAGGGGATTCAGCGATCCGGACATGCCGCAACGGATCGAGGCTTGCGTATGGTGAACCGGCTCATAAATCTTCGGAGAGACCAATCATGTCGCCAAAGTCGTGTTTGCACAGGAATCTTGGGCAGTTGCGGCGCGTCGCGTACGTGGTTGCCGCACTTGCGGCGTGGACGAGCCTGCCCATGGCCTGGGGGCAGGGCTCCACGCGGCTAAGCGTCGAAAGCGAAATCAACCAGGACGGCAGCGTCCTTGAAAAAAAACACGAGGCTCTGCGTATCCAGGCGCCCACGGCGGAGGGCGTCCACGGCCAGCCGCGTCGCGCAGGCAGCGACCACGCCCACGAGGCCCTGGACGCGGCCGCAGGTTTCGAGGCGCAGCCGCGTCTTTTTACCGTCGATCTTGATGGCGACGGACAGAAAGAAACCGTTTCCATGGTCGAGCGGCGTACTCCCGAAGACGTTGGGGCCGCCCTTCGCGTCAGCGATTCCCAGGGCCGCATCCTGTGGGAGAGCGCGGCGGACCAGAGTGATTTCCATTTTTTCCGCGATATATACTGGCCAAGCGTCATTGGAGACGTGGACGGCGACGGCGAGATCGAGCTCCTCGCCCGGGAGCCGCTTTTCGATGTCTCGCCAAGTTCTTATTTCCTCGCACGCTGGCAGGGCGGCGCATTCAAGCCGGTAAGCAGCGGCTGGTCATTGATTGAGCAACCGCAGGGCGGAGGCGAGTTTCGTAAAGTGCAATACGCCTATGACGGAAATCCTGTCACATGGATTATGGATATGGAAGCGCTTGAGGAAAACGGTGAAGTGCGTGTCTCCGTGTATCAGGATTTAGAGGATGGCATGCGACACGGGAGCGCCATGATGCGCATGCACGGCGACATGGGGCGAATCGTGCGCTGGCTGGAGACTCTGCACTAGCCAAACCTGAAAACTGTGGCGTGCCAAAATTGCTTGTTGCAAAATAGTCATGAAGAATTGTGTAAAATGGAAATCTACGTAAGGTTTCCATGTTTACATCAATAAAGATTTTATGCTATTTTCAGGGAATACCTTGCATATAATAGAATCTCTGGTGCGGATAGGTCGTGCGCCGGTCGCCAGCATCTTCAGGGGCGAAAGCGGAGAAGGAAGAGACGTCGCATAGCGCGCAACGAGGAACAGACATCCTCGCGCGAGGACCAGAGCTTGACCGACAGTCCAATTTTTCGTGACATCGTCAGGAAGCCTGCCGCAGAACTTCGTAATCCCTAAGATTGAACTCCAGGCCGCGACACGAGAATGCCAGAGGAAGAGGCCTTGAAATCGATGCGTACCAGGTATGCGAGAGGCGTTGCCAGAGAGAGAGATGGACTTGATCCGAGTCTCTGCGGCGACTTGTACCGATGTATATTTCTTGCTAAGAGATTTTATTTGTCTGCGCGCCTGCCCGCATAAGCTTCAGGAGGATGTATGGGGTCAACCCGCATTGAGTTTCATTACTCCATTCCAGAAGTCGCCGGTGAATGGCTCAAGCTGGAGAAGGCCTGCGTCAATCCAAGCATACAGAACAATTTTTTGGTGCTCAATGCCTGGTATACATGCTATCTGGCCAACCGCAGGCCAGCCTTCATCTCTCTGTGGGACGGGGATATGTGTCTGGGAATATATCCCTTTACGCTGGAAAAAAAATATGGCGCCAATGTATACAATACGCTCTATCACGAGTCGTTGAGCATAAGCAAACCAATCATATTGGATGGGCATGAAGAGTTCTTCTTTACAGAATTTGTCCGTCTTCTCCGGGAACAGCATGGCAAGTGGGATGTCGTCAAGTTCAGCAGCATATATTGTTTTGATGCAGAAGCGGCGATGCTCGCAGCGGCGTTTGCAGAAAACAATCTAAGTGTTTTTACGATCCATGACAGCACGTTCACCGTGGAGCTTGAGGATTCCTTCGCAAAATATTGCGATTCCTATTTGTCAAAAAGCACGCGCCGGAATCTTGAGCGCTTGGAAAAAAAGATTGCGAAGATCAATAGCAAGTTTATATATTACACGAATTTCGAGGCGCTCTCCCATTTAAAGCGTTTTTATGAAATGGAGAACACGGGTTGGAAAAAAGACGCCGGTACGGCGTTGATGAATGTGAATGATAATCTTGTCTATTCGGAATCATTAATTTATAATTGCTGTCTCGCCGGTAAATTTTTCATGTCTATCTTCGAGATTGACGGACGAGAGGTCGCCGGGCAGTTTGGATATATTGAGAATGGAGTGTATAATGGGTTGCGTACAGCATATGATAGAGAGTATGCAGCTTACAGCCCATCGATAATTCTTCTTTCACGAACGATACAATTGCTGCTAAATTCGTTTAAGAATGTGAATATTTTCCATTTTTATCCAATATCGTATGGATATAAACAAAAATATGCACATGATGTATGCGAATGCAGCACGCATGTACTTTTTAATGATAGCTTAAAAGGCAGATTTATGTCATTAGCTTACAGATATAAGATGTCTAAGCGAATTGCCGCATGAGTTGTCAGTGCATATTTATGGTGAAATATTAACTAGTTGTCTGAAGTAATGATGGCTGACGCTCTTGATTCATGCGATTTGCCACTTTTGCAAATCAACAATGTGCTGGCTCACTATATCATCCGTCTAGGGGAAGTCATCGTGCCGAGCATTTCCTGCACAAAAGTGTGCGTCGAACTGAAAGATATACAAAGTGATCTGGAAGGCGCGATGTCTTTGTGGAAACAGATGTGTGAGAGAACAAACACATCATATTACGTTTCCCAAGGATGGATTGAAACATGGTGCAAAAGTCTCGAAAATACACGAAAATTGTATGTAATGATAATCAAGAAAGATGGCGAAGCTGTATATGCATGCATTGTGACGTCTTCAAAAAAATATCGTCAGGGGATTATTCCGACTCGACTGGTCAGCGTGTATTCCTGCGGCGATCTCTATCTTGATGCCGTTTGCAGCATATACAATCATTTTTTAAAGTTGAAAGATGTTGATATCTCAATTTATGATATTGTTAAAAGTATCCCCCTAAAGTGGGAAGAATTTTACTTTCCGGGTGCGTCAATCCAGGAGTTTCCCGGGAATGGGTTTGAGCACTATGACCAGCGATACATTATTTATGACTACAAAAAATCCGCCTATTATGTTGATTTACATAAGATTGGTAATACTTTTGACTCCTATTTGGCGACGCTGTCATTAAATACGAGAAGCCAGATCAGAAGATCCGTGCGCTTTTACAATGAGTTTGGCGCATTGCAAGTTGCGGAAGCCGATTCAATCGATACGGCGAGGGAAATGCTTGAAGAGATGTACTATCTTGGAAACATAAGGAAAGAATCACAAGGGGTTGTTTCATCTATTAATCCTTATGTCATAAAGTTCAATGACGATCTTCTTCAAGCAAGGTTTTCATTTGGTGAGATTCAGGTTCTGAAGATTTCCGCTGGCGAGAAACTGGTCGGATACCTCTACAATCATGTATACAACGGATGCGTATACTTCTATCAGTGCGGATTTCAATATTACGAGGACAACAAAGCCAGACCCGGCCTGGTCACCCATGCGTTGGCTATCGTCTATAACGCCAACAAGAAAAATACGATTTACGACTTTGGGGCCGGGGAGGACAGATACAAGAAGAGTCTTTCAAACGGAAATAACTCCATCGTCTGGGTGCGACTTTTAAAGCCAACCGTGAAAATGCAAATTTTCAAGGTATTAAAGACGATGAAAGAGAGAGCCAGGATTTTCCTGAGCAGCTTCTCTTCAACCGGGAGGGGAAAATCATGAAACAGGCCCTGGTCATTATCGATATGTTAAATGATTTCATCCTGCCTGAGGGGAAGTTGTCTTTCGAGAAAGGGCAGGCCGTGGTCTCCCCCATAGTCCGGCTCAAGGCCGCCTTTCGGGCGGGCGGTTGGCCGGTCCTCCACGGCGCCGACGCGCATCCGCAGGACGCAGCGGAATTTTCCGACTGGCGGCCGCACTGTCTGGTCGGCTCGGTTGGCGCCCAGATCGTTACGGAGTTATCTCCTGAGGCGGGCGACATCGTCCTCTACAAAAATTCCCTGAGTCTTTTCCAGGACGGTGCGGCGCAACGCATCCTGTGCGGCCTTGGCGTGTCCCACCTCTACATGGTCGGGGCGGCCACGGAATATAGCATGAAACACAGCGCCCTGGACGCCGTGGCCTGCGGCCTGACGGTCACCATGGTCTCGGACGCCATCGCCGGGGTGGATATTCACAAGGGGGACGCGGAGCAGGCCCTGGAGGCCATGCGCCGCGCGGGCGTGCGTTTCACCACCGTCGAATCCCTGATCGCATCCCTGACGTGAGTGCGGCGCCCGGGCGAGCGGCGGCGCGTTTTCGCCCAGGCAAGGCTCGATGGGCCGGGCTTTGTGATCGATGGTCTGGGAAAGACCTGTCTGAGCAGGGTGTTACAGTGCCATGCCGGTGATGAAACGGCTCATTCTCAAGCATTTTGAGAAAAACCCTGGACAAGCTTCCGGCCCGGGCCTATATGTTGATTGCGTCCCAGGTGGTTTTGGGTGCAACCTCAACGGAGGCGAGACCATTGGGCAATACAGAAGCGGAGATGGCCTTCTAGCGTAGAGCGAAAACAGGTCGGTGAAAGTAAACAAACCGACAAACTTAAGGTGGAGTAACCACCGGCTCTACAGAATTGGCAGAAACATCTGCTACAAAACTCAAAAAAAGAATCGACTCTAAACCTACTGGCCCCGTCCTTCATGGATGGGGCCTTTCTTTGTGCATGGCTAAGTGTCTTTACGAAATGAGCACATTTAGGACATGAGAGGGGACGCAACGTGCGCCCGGGAAGACTCGGACCCTGCCCATGCGGCCATGCGGCGCTGGCGTTACGGAGCAAAAACGTCACAAACACACGAGAACGGAGGGAGCATGATCGACCCAAAACATGCCGGGCGCCGTGATGCGGCGAAGGCCCAGGGTCTCGACCGCCGGTCCTTTCTTCGCCTGGCGGTCTCCGGGGCGGTCGCTATGGCCGCGCCGATTTTGTGCGGCAACGGTCTGGCCTGGGGCGCCAAAGAGCAGTCCCGAGACGCCGTGCCCGCGCCATCAGCCATGGCCTGCCGCGACGGCGACCCGGCGTCGTATACGGCTGTGACGGCTGCCCGCGGCGGGATGTTTTTGCTTTTCTCCGACGTCCATTTCAGCCCCTTCGCTGATCCGGCCAAGGTGACGGCCCTGGCCGCCGCACCGGCCAGCCAGTGGCGCGCCATCCTGTCCGGCGCCGCTGGCGCGTACAGCCCCTATGGCCAGGACTGCAACGACGCCCTCTTTCAGTCCTTTCTCGACGACATGGCCCGCCGCGCGTCCAGTCCGGACTTCCTGCTCTTCCCGGGCGACCTTTTGTGCCACGACTTCTGGACCACCTATCCCCGGCTGACCGGCGACACGACCCCCGAGGGTCTTTTGGCCTTCATCACCAAGACCGCCGAGTACTTTCTCACCGAGGTGACGCGGCGATTCCCCCATGCCCCCCTGTACCTCGCCCTGGGCAACAACGACAGCTTCGAGGGAGACTACCGGATCGCCCCGAAAAGCCCCTATCTCTCGGCCACCGCGCCGCTTATCGCGCGGCTGGCGCTCAAAGATCAGGCGGCGGCCGCTTCGTTTCTGGCCTCCTACCCGGACTACGGCTGCTATAGCGCGCCTCTGCCCGGCCCAGGGGGCGGCAGGCTGATCGTTTTCAACAACATCTTCTGGACCAAGCGATATCCGCAGATGACGGCCGGCAGGCCGGTGCTGGAGTATTTGGACCACGAGCTGCGCCAGGCCGAACGGCGGGGGGAAAAGGTCTGGCTCATGGCCCATGTCCCTCCCGGCGACAACTCCAAATCCACCGCCGCAAAGTATGTGAAAACCGGCAGGGACGCGCCCGACCCCATACTGACCGCAGCCTGGAACGACGCCCAGGCCGGTTTGTTCGTGAAGTACGCGGCGACCATCCGGGCCGGGTTCGCCGGGCATGTCCACCGCGACGAGTTCCGCCTGATACGTCCCCGGGGCAGCGACGCGCCGGTCGCCGCCATGCGCCTGGGGCCGTCTGTTTCGCCGATCACGGGCAACAATCCCGGCTACCAGGTCTTTTCCTACGACCGGGAAAGCATGGAGCTGCTGGACATGTCCACGCACTATCTGGACATCGGCGCGCCCGGCCCGGCCTGGGCCGACGAGTACCAGTATTCGCGGACCTACGGCCGGGGGTTGCGCTCCATCAGCGACTGGCAGGAGATGTATCAGGGGATTGCGGCCTGTCCCGAACGGGGCAAGGCGTTTGCGCAAGGGTTTGACCTGCGAAGCTCCCATATCGATGAGATCAACGGGCGCACCTTCCGCATTTTCTGGGACGCCCTCAGCCTGAGCGCGAACGCCCTGTAGGACGGCCGCTGCGGGCGGGGGCCTGTGCGGCGAACGGGAAGGCGGAAAGGGGCGGGGCCTGCGGACTTAGGCGGCCCAGACCTTGGCGAGCAGGGCGTCCACGTCTTCCCGGCGGCTGTCGTACAGGGTCCGGCACAGGGCGTCGAGCCGGTCACGCACCGTCGGCAGCGGCGGCAACTCCGGAATGTGGGGCAGCCCCAGGTCCTCAAAGGCGATGGGCACGAAGGCCAGGTCCCGGTCGATTTTTTGCACGTCGGACAGGGTGGCCCCGGCGATGTTCCCCATCTGCATGGCCGCCGGGTCCAGGCCCCTGGCGAAGGACAAGACGCACAGCGGCGACTGGCCCTCGTTGACCGCCTTGATCTCGGCGTTGAGCTCGCCGGACATGGTTTTGACCTGCTCGTAGCCGGGGATGGACCGTTTTTTCCGGAAATCCAGGGGGTCGGTGGTGAACGCCCCCAGATTGTAATCGGCGGCGGCCTGACGCAGCTCTTCGTAGAGACGATGGACGGTTTTGCGGTAGCGCCCGAAGCCGGTCAGGGCCAGGGGGCGGCGCATGGGCCGCAGTTCGCCGGCGGTTTTGCAGTACCACAGGATGTCCGCCGGGGTCGCGCCCAGGGACGTGACAAGCCGTTTGGCCTCCTCGTCGCATAAAAGCAGCCGGAAAAGGGTGTGCCATTTGACCAGCGTCTCCATGCCCACCCGGCGCACCCGGACCACCAGCCGGTAAAACTGGTCCAGCCGATCCTCCAGATTGCAGCGGCGAGTAAAGAAATTCTGGGCCATCTCGGACATGATCTCGGCGTGCAGATCGCCTTGCAGATCGGCGCTCATAGGGCGGCTCCAGTGGTTGCGTCCATCCCCACAGGCGCTATTTTACGGGGGAAGTCCGGGGATGGCAAGGCGAGGGGCCGGGGCGCGGCGTTGCATTGTTTGTCCCACAAAGGTACAAGCTCGCATGGGGAGCTCAAAGCGGCCCTTGACCGACTGCGGCGCGCGGGGCTGGCGGGGGGCGTCCGGGAGAACACTGCGGGGGAGTTGGTGCTGCACACGATAAAGACCTTCTTCCAGGGGCTTTTCCAAAGGCCTTCGCCCATTGCGGCCCCGGGGATATCCGAAGAGGACATCCAGGCCGAATTCAAGAAGCGGTACCACCACTTCAAGCTTTTGCTCACGGCCAACAAAAAGGCCCTGGAGATCATGTCCCAGATGGAGCAGGCCCTGCACGGCGGCTCCACCTTCGGCATGGCCTTTATCCGCTCCCACTCCACGGCCGCCTCGGTCAACGTCTACAAGATCATCGAGCATCTAAACGTCATCGCCCCGGGGAAATACGCCGAGCTTTTTCCCCGCATGAAGGACATTCAGCACCAGGTGGCGTCCATCCTGGACAACATCGCCCCGCCCCCGGCCACGGAGCTGACCCTGCCGCTTGCCCGCATCAACCGGGACCTGGCCGATCAGGTGGGCGGCAAGATGGCCGGCATCGGCGAGATCATAAGCCGTACGGGGCTGCCCGTGCCGCCGGGCTTCGTCATCACCACCCTGGCCTACCGCCGCCTCATCGACCACAACGACCTGCGCGACGAGATCAACCGGCTCTTGCAGTCCGCCGGTCCCGACGACCAGGAATACCTGCTGGCCCTAAGCTCCCGCATCCGAAACCTCATCGCCATGGCCGAGGTGCCGGGCGACGTGGCCACGGCCATCCGCGAGGCCTACCAGGCGCTGTGCGTCGAGTCCGGGGAGCGCCCCTGCGTGTCGCTGCGCAGCAGCGCCCTGGGCGAGGACGCGGCCGGGCAGACCTTCGCCGGGCAGTTCGCCACCAAGCTCAACGTGGCCGCCGACGACCTGCTGGAATCCTACAAGGAGGTCGTGGCCAGCAAATACAGCCCCCAGGCCATGACCTACCGCTTAAACCGCGGCATCCCCGACGAGGACATCGCCATGTGCGTGGGCTGCATGGCCATGGTCCGGGCTGCGGCCGGCGGCGTCATCTATTCCAGAAATCCCCTGGACATCCGCGACGACTCCATCTTCATCCATTCCTCCTGGGGCCTGCCCAAGACCGTGGTGGACGGCTCCGTGGCCTGCGACGAGTTCGTGGTGGCCAGGGACGGCGGCCTGACCCTGGCGGATCGCCGCATCCGGACCAAGGATAGGGTGTTCGTGTGCCACGAGGGCGAGGGCGTGTGCGTCATGGAGACGGTGCTTGAGCAGCGGGATATGCCGAGCATCGACGACGACACGGTCATGCGTCTGGCCCAGGCGGCCGTGACCCTGGAGGAGATGTACGGCTCTCCGGTCGACATCGAGTGGGCCGTGGACGGGGCCGGGCGACTTTTTTTCCTGCAATGCCGCCACCTGTCCCAGATGGAGGCCCCGGAATCCGAGACGCCCGCCAGGCGTCAGGCCGAGGGGCTGCTTTTCGCCGGCGGGGCCACGGCCAGCCCGGGCGTGGCCTGCGGTCCGGTCTTTGTGGTGCGCCGGGAGGCGGACCTTTTGCAATTTCCCCCGGGGGCGGTGCTGGCGGCCCTGGAGGCCCCGCCGCGCTATGCCTCGGTCATCAACAAGACGGCGGCCATCATCACCGAAAAGGGCGGCGCGGCCGGGCATCTGGCCAACGTGGCCCGGGAGTTCCAGGTCCCGGCGCTCATGGCCGTGCCCGGGGCGCTGGAGGTCCTGCAGACCGGCATGGAGGTCACGGTGGATGCCGACGGCCGGGCCGTGTACCAGGGCCGGGCAGAGGCGATATTGGCCCACGCCAGGCCGCGCAAGGCCCCGGAAGGGCAAACGCCCATGCACGCCATCCTGCGCCGGGTCATGGACCACATCACGCCGCTTTTTTTGCTCGATCCCAACGATCCGGCGGCCTTTAAGCCGGACAAGTGCCGCACCCTGCACGACATCACCCGGTTTTGCCACGAAAAATCCGTCACCGAGATGTTCCAGTTCGGGCAGGATTTCCACTTCGCCAAGCGGGCGGCCAAGCAGCTCAGGTACAAAAAAACGGCCATGAAGTGGTGGTTCATCAACCTCGACGACGGCTTCGTCCAGGACATCCCGGGACGCTTCGTGACCCTGGAGGAGATTTCCTCCATCCCGGTGCACTCCCTGTGGACCGGCTTTCTGGCCATCCCCTGGCAGGGGCCGCCGCCAGTGGACGCCAAGGGGTTCATGTCCATCCTGGTGCGCGCGGCCTCCAACCCGCACCTGGAGGAGTCGGCCCAGTCGGCCTTCAGCGAGCGGAATTTTTTCATGATCTCAAAGCACTACATGTGCCTAAGCTCCCGCTTCGGATTCCATTTCTGTACGGTGGAGGCCCTGGTGGACGACCGGCCCCAGGAAAACTACGTCAGCTTCCAGTTCAAGGGCGGCGCGGCGGAGTTCATGCGCCGCAGGCTTCGGGCGGAATTTGTGGCCGGAATCCTTGAGGACCACGGCTTCGGGATCGAGATCAACGAGGATTCCATGTTCGCCAGACGAAGCGGAGGCACGCCCGCCGAGATGGACGAGGCCCTGCGCATCGTGGGCTACCTGCTCATGCACACCAGACAGTTGGACATGATCATGCACAACCGGCCCCTGGTGGAGACCTACCGCCGACGCATCGACGGCGAGATACGAAGGGTCCTGGCCGAAACCCCGCTCCCCATTCCCGCCACGCCGGTCACGTAGGCCGCGAAACGTCCCCGCCGCAGCGGCCCAGGTTCGAGGCCGGGCGCCCCCGGGTGTCCCCGGGCGCCCCCGGGGGGCCGTGCCAGCCGCCGCCAGCCGCCATCACTTGCACAGCCACAGGGCCGCGCCTTCGAGCTTGCGCAAAAGCTTCAGGCTGGTGGACCCCACGATGTGCTCCATGAGGGCCTGGGGCCGGTCGCCCGTGCGTCCCAGGGCCACGGCGGCGTAATGCTCGGTGCGGGCCAGCTTGAGGATGGCCTGGGCCGGGTCTTGCGAGACCACGGTCCGGGTGCGGATGCGCTGCGGGGCCACGCCGTTGTCGGCCAGAACCGCCTTGGCCTTGGCGAAAAGGGGCGAGGGGTCGATTGCGGCGTCGGCGCGGATGTTGAGCAGGGTGATGTCGTGGGCGGGTTCCGTGGCCAGGATGAAACCGGCATGGTCGACCACGCGCAGGCTTTGGGGCGAACCGTCCAGGCAGGCCAGGACATCCTTGCGGCTCTGGTCCGGGTTGCGGCAGATCCAGATGGGGAAGCCCACGGTCTCCCACAGGATCTTGTGGGACACGCTGTCCGTGAACATCTCGTCGAACCAGGACAGGGCGCGTCTGCCAAGCACGACAGCGTCGTAAAGCCCGGCCTCGCACTCCTTGATGATGTCCCTGACGATGCCCTGGTCGCTGCGGCAGCTTTTGGCGGACACGTTGTTTTTGGGATAGCCCATGTCCACAAGCCAGTTTCTGGCCTTCTCCACGGCAGGCAGGGCCATGGCCGCATCGCCCGTCTGGCAGCGCGGCGGGTCTTTTTCGCAGCCATGGGGGCGGGGGGCGAGGGACTGGGACTTTGGGGCCACATAAAACAGGGTGAGCTTGACGTCGTCGCGGCGTGAGAAAAATCCATAGACGTAACGCAGGCTAAGGGACGAGGCGAATTCGTCCCCGATGGCGACCAGCAGGTGCTTTTCCATGCCGTTCCTTAGCGGTTGACGCGGTCATTCCCAGTGGAGGCATTCCACGGGACAGGTGTCGATGGCCTCCTGGACGCATTGCAGGTCCGTCACGTCCTCGTGCACAAGCTCGCAGACGGCGTCGTCGTTTAAGCGAAAGACGGTCGGGCAGACATCCACGCAGGCGCCGCAGCCAATGCATTCGCTGGTGTCGATGTGGACGTTTGGCATGGACGCCTCCTTTAGGGCGCAGGCGATGCAATGAAGACAATGGGACCGGACACAGTGTTGCCTCCTTGCCGTCGGGCCGTCAAGAGGAAGCCGGGGGGAAAGCCGGGGGGGAAGCCGGGGGGGAAGCCGGGGAGGGCGGTCCGGGCAGGCGGGAGGCGGGAGGTCGGCAAAAAGCGAAAATGCGCGGCCCGGGCATAAAGAACCAGCCCCTTTCGTCCGATGAGATATCCGGAATAACCACACATAGACACCCTTTCACCGGACACGTCAGCCATGGGAAAGTTATCGGTCATGCGGCCGCGTCCCGCAGACATCCACCCCATCCTTGTGCTTCATGCCGCGCACAGGGTGGAATGCCTGATTTTGTGCCTGAAGTGTCTGGAGCGGTTCACCGATTTCACCCGTCTCAAGCGCATCTACGCCCTGGTCGGCGTCCCCGGCGACGAACAGCGTGTTGTCCTGGCCCGGTTCGCGGCCAGGCAAAAAAACGTGATCGTGCGGGAATGTCCCGCCACCGGGCCGCTTCCCGGACGCCCGGCAGCGCAAAACGACATCTGGGCCGAGCACCCCCGCGACGTGATGATCCGCATGGACTCCGACGTCTTCGTCACCCCGCGCTGGCTCGATCATCTCGTGGAGGGCTACCGCCACCACGCCCACCTGGACGACGTGGTGGTGACCAGCCCCCTGGCGCCGGTCAGCCCGGCGGGACGGCGGGTGTTGGGGCGGTTCCTCAAGACGGCCTATCCGTCCGAACGGCACATGTACGCCGGGCCGCCGGTGGAGCAGGACTGGGTCTACCACCGCTGGATATGGGAGAAGGTTCTGCGCGACGGGCTTGTTGCGGCCTGGCTAGCCGAGTCCACGATCCCCTACCACTACCTGGATGAGGCCACCCTGCACTGCGCCATCTACGACCGGCGGCTTGCGGAACGGATATTCCCCCTGCCCACGGCCCCCCGGGCGGGCCTGCCGACGACCGAGGCCGAGGCGGTGGCCCGGGCCATGGAGAGCGGCGGCCTGCGGGCGGCGGTTCTGGGCAGAAGCGTGGCCCACCACTACAGTTCGCCGGACTGCGAGGACTACCTGCGCGACCACGTCAGCATGGAGGCGGTGTGGCGCTACACCGAAAGCCTGCGCGACGACCCCGTCGGCCAGGAGGCCCCGCGTCCCCTGGTACGGCGTCCGGCCCTGCGTCTTTTAGCCTCGGGCGGGCTTCACAGGGTGATGCGCGCGTAATATCCCCGGCCGCCGCGTTCGATGGTGAGGATCAGCGTGCGGTGCATGCTGTGCCGCAACACCGCCCTGGTCAGGTCGTCCATCCCGCCGATGCGCTCCCCCCCGATCCCTAAAAGCCGGTCGCCCGGGGCCAGGCCGATCTTTCCGGCCGGGCTTTTTGGCGACACCTGGGCCAAAACCAGCCCCTTGCCGCCGTCCTGGCGCACGGTCACGCCCCAGCGGGCCGCAGCCAGCTCAAGCGCCGTCTCCTGGCGAAAGGGTGCGGCCCTGACCGCCACGATCCGTCTGGCCTCGCCGTGCAGCACTTCTAGCTGGACCTCCTCCCCGGCCGTCACCGTGCGCAAAAGGCCTTGGAAGTGGTCGGCGTCCTCCACCCTGGCCCCGGCCGCCGACAGCACCACGTCCCCGGGCGTAATCCCTGCGGCCTGGGCCGGGCCGCCCGGCGTCGCCTCGGTGACCAAAAGCCCGGACGGCTCGGGCAGGCCGAAATACCTCGCCGTTCGCTCGTCCACGCCCTGGCCGAAGAGTCCCAGCCACACCGGGGCCACCCGGCCCGTGTCCATGAGTTCGGCCACCACCCGGCGGGCCTTGTCCACCGGGATGGCGAAGCCTATGCCCTCGGCCCCGGCCCGGATGGCCACGTTGACGCCGATGACCCGGCCCTCGATATTGACCAGGGGGCCGCCGCTGTTGCCGGGATTGATGGCCGCGTCGGTCTGGATGAGGTCGGCGTAGGCCGCGCCGTCCTCGCCGCGCAGGGAGCGGCCCACGGCGGAGATGACCCCGGTGGTCACGGTGTGGCCATAGCCGTAGGGGTTGCCGATGGCGATGGCCGGTTCGCCGATGAGGATGTCGCGGGAATCGCCCATGGCCGCCTGGGGCAGGTCTTTGCCGCCGCGCAGTGTGAGCACGGCCACGTCGAAGTCCGCGTCCGACCCCAGAAGCTCGGCCTCGAAGGAGCGGCCGTCCTGGAGCACGGCGGTGATGGTCTCGGCCCCGGCGATGACGTGGTTGTTGGTCAAAATAATCCCCTTGGCCCCGTCGATGATGACGCCAGACCCCAGGCTCTGGGCGGTGCGGGGTCTGGGGCCGCCCGGGGGCTCGAAGCCGGGGCCGAGAAAGCGGCGAAAGAACTCGTCCTGCAAAAGGCCGCCAAAGGGGTCGCCCCGGCGTTCCACGGTTTTGGCCGTGGTGATGCTGACCACGGCCGGGGCCACGGCCCGCACGGCCTGGACGGTCGGGGTCAGCCGGGCCGGGGAGACGGGCTTCGGGGCGGTCTGGGCCGGGGCGGACAGGGGGAAAAGGGCCAGACAGACAACGCAAAGGGCGAAAAGGGTATCTTTTTTCATGGGGTTGGGCATGCCGCCCGGTGGGGGCGGGCTTTACGAGATGGGGATGCGTCGCCGGATCTTTTCCGGTCCTTTTTTTGGCAGGGTGATCTCCAAAATCCCGTCGGCCAAAATAGCGGTGACCGCGTCCCGGACGATGTCCCGGGGCAGGGCCAGACGCCGGGCGAAGGGGCCGTGGCTGCGTTCCAGCATCCGGTACAGGCCGCCTGCGCCGTCGCGGGGGGCGCGGCGGACGCCGCGAATCCACAGGGAGCGGCCGCGAAGCTCCACGGCGATGTCCTCCCTGGCCACCCCCGGGGCCTCCAGGGTGATGACGAAGGCCTGGGCGGTCTCCAGCACATCGGCGGCCGGGGACCACAGGTAGCCCACGTCGCCGCCGGGATCGCCGGACGCGGCCTTGGCCACGCGCCGGGCGGCCTCCATGGCCTGGTCCATCGTGACGTCTTCCATCCCCATCCAGGGAGTCCAGTTGAGCTTGCCCATAGGTGTGTCGCGAGGTCCGGACCGGACCGGGATACGGGTTGCGGGAAGTGGATTCGTACCTATTTCGCCGAGCGGCCGCCAGCGTCCCAGGCGTCGCGGGGGACGGCCTCGTCGATGAGCATGATCGGAATGTCCTCGCGCACGGGATAGACCAGGGCGCAGGCCGGGCAGGCCAGCCCTTCGATGACGTCCGGGGCGGCGCGGCAGGGATCGAGTTCGCCCTTGCACTTGGGACAGGCCAGGATGCGCAATAGTTCCGGTGAGAGGGCCACACGTCGCTCCTTGTGGAAGTTTTTCGTCCTATAGTCGTTTCCCGGCCGGGGGACAAGAGACGGGGCCGCAGGGAGCGCCCGGCCGCTTCACAAAGCCCGGGGGACGGGCTAGCATCGCGCCATGCCCGGAATCGACCTGCACACCCACACCACGGCCTCCGACGGCACGGCCACGCCCCGGGAGCTGGTGCGCCTGGCCGCCGAGGCCGGGCTTTCCGCCGTGGCCATAACCGATCACGACACCGTGGACGGCCTGCCCGAGGCCATGGCCGCCGGGCGGGAGTTCGGGGTCACGGTGATCGGCGGGGTGGAGCTGTCGGTGTCCGACGGCGAACGCGCCCTGCACCTGCTGGGGCTTTTTTTGCCCGAGACCCCGACCGGACTCGGCGCGGTCCTGGCCGGGCTGCGCGAAAAGCGCCACGACCGCAACCGGCTGATCCTGGAAAAGCTCGCAACTGTCGGCGTCCACCTGGACTATGAAAAGGTCCTGGCCCTGGCCGGGGGCGCGGTGGGGCGGCCGCACATCGCCGCCGCGCTCATGCACATGGGCGTGGTCAAAAGCCCACGGGAGGCCTTCGAGCGCTACCTGGGGTCGGGCGGCCGGGCCTATGCGCCCAAAAAAAAGATGTCGCTTGACCGGGCCGTGTCCCTGCTGGCCGCCGAAGGGGCCACCGTGTCCCTGGCCCATCCCTATATCCTGCGCTGCAAAGGCCCGGAGATGGAGGCGCTAGCGGCCCGATGGCGGGAGCGCGGCGTGGACGCCATCGAGGCCCGCTACACCGAGCACAGCGACGCCCAGACCCGGGAATATCTGGCCCTGGCCAGGCGTTTCGACATGGGCGTGACCGGCGGTTCGGACTTCCACGGGGCGGCCAAACCCGGCATCCGGCTGGGGCGCGGCCGGGGGCGGCTGTTCGTGTCCGAGGCGGTGCTGGCCGCCCTTGTGGAGCGCCGGGCGGGCGCGGGCCTGCCGGACAGGTCGGGTCATTTTCCGGCCGGTATTGTCGTCGGGGACCAATTCGGATAAGGTTTGGCGGTAAGACCCTGGTCCCTTTCCCAACCGGCAACCCGGAGCGCGCATGTTTTCCGCCCCCCTGATCTGGTTTTTGGTCGGTGTGGCCTTTTTGATCGCCGAACTTTTGATGCCTGGGCTGATCCTCATCTTTTTTTGCCTCGGCAGCTTCGTGGCCTCTCTTGTGCTGCTTGTCGCGGACGTGTCCGTGCAGGTGCAGATCGCGGTTTTTCTGGCGTCGTCGCTGGTGCTGCTGTTCGCGCTTCGCAAGGTGTTCATGCGCACCTTCGGCGGCAGGTTCAAGGACGGTACGGACAAGGAGATATCCGACCGGGCCGTGGGCAGGCAGGCCCTGGTCACGGGGGCCATCAGCCCGGCCGCGCCCGGCGAGATCAAGTTTCGCGGCAGCTTCTGGCGCGCCGCCGCCGAGGTCTCCATCCCCGAGGGGGCCACGGTGGTCATCGAGGGACCGGCCTCGGACGACGGCCTGACCTTTCGCGTCAGGCCCCTGTAGCCTCCGGCGCATCGCGCCTCATGGCGGTTTTTATGCCGGGCGGACCGTCTTGCAGCAAGCGCCTCACGGACACGGCCGCCGCGCCCCTGTGAACGCCCTGAACCCAAGGAGCCCCCATGTTCAGCGACTCGGTCATCATGCTGCTGGTCCTGGCCATCGTGGTCATCATCCTTTTCATCAAAACCGCCGTGGTGGTCCCCCAGCGTTCGGAATTCGTCGTGGAGCGTCTGGGCAAGTACCACACCACCCTTGAGGCCGGATTCCACATCCTGATCCCCTTCCTGGACAAGATCTCCTATCGCCGGTCGCTCAAGGAGGAGGTCATGGACATCCCCTCCCAGACCTGCATCACCAAGGACAACGTGGCGGTGTCCATCGACGGGGTGCTCTACCTCCAGGTCATCGACGCCAAGCTGTCGGCCTACGGCATCGAGAACTACTACGTGGCCGCCTCGCAACTGGCCCAGACCTCGCTGCGCTCGGCCATCGGCAAGATCAGCCTGGACAAGACCTTTGAGGAGCGGGAGAACATCAACCGCCAGGTCATCGAGGCCGTGGACGAGGCGGCCCAGAACTGGGGCATCAAGGTCCTGCGCTACGAGATAAAAGACATCACCCCGCCGTCGTCGGTGATGGAGGCCATGGAGCGGCAGATGAAGGCCGAGCGCGAGAAGCGGGCCGAGATCGCCACCTCCGAGGGCGACCGGCAGGCGCGCATCAACCGGGCCGAGGGCATGCGCCAGGAGGCCATCTCGGTCTCCGAGGGCGAGAAGCAAAAGCGCATCAACGAGGCCGAGGGCCGTTCCACGGAGATCGAGCTTCTGGCCAAGGCCACGGCCCAGGGCCTCCAGGCCGTGGCGGCGTCGCTTTCCGTGGATGGCGGCGTGACGGCGGCCAACCTGCGGGTGGCGGAGAAGTACCTGACGGAGTTCGGCAACCTGGCCAAGACGGGCAACACCATGATTTTGCCCGCCAACCTGTCGGACATCGCCGGGATCGTGGCCACGGCCATGTCGGTCATGCCGGGCGGGAAGGGGAAGTGACGGGCGCATCTGGACATGCCGTTCGTTATTCTTATCTTAACTATGGGGCTTCTTGCTGGAAGAGATGAAGGACTTTTTCAGCAAGATGTTTCAATCGCCTCTGCTGACAAGTATTCCGCCATCTCCGGCAGCGTTGTCGGCAGTCTGTCTGTTTGGATATTGGACGACAGTCAGGGTCAATATCCTTTGTATTGAGCATGAAGATTTTCAGGTATGGCTCTTTCAAAGAGTGTGTTTTCTCTCTGCAGCACGTCAACGAGTACGACAGTCGGCTGAAATTCCGGATGCAGCCGATACATGGTGTGGCGACGCAGTGCTTGTCCAACTCCATCGGCTGGCGCGCATGAGTGGGATGTCGGGCGATACGCTGACGCCTCTCCATGCCCAGACCATGGCCCTAGGGTTTGTTCACCACATTCCGGGAATAGAGGTTTAAAAGAAAAAACGGGGAAGGAATGATCGTCAAAATCGACGTGAACAAAATCGCGGTCGGTATGTACGTTGTCGATACAGGTCTCTCCTGGCTGGAATATCCATACCTTTTTTCCCGCAACGGGCGCATTGAAAGCGAAAAGACCATCCAGTCGATCACGTCCGAAGGCTACACCGAGGCGTTCATCGATACGGGAAAAAGCGGTTTCGATGACGACACGACCCGGCGCCTGTCAGGAGGGACGCTTTACGAGGAGGCGTTCACCGGCGCCCCCACCCCCCAGTCAGGCCCCGCGCCGCGAATTTTTGTCCCCCTGGAACAGGAGCTCCCTGTGGCGAAAAAGCTGCACGAGGACTCCCTCAAGTTCGCGCGGGAGTTCATTGACAAGGCCTACAAGGAAAAAAGCGTCGATCTCGAGCGCTCCGAAGGCTTCGTCGCCGAGGTCATCACCAGCGTCGCCCGCAACCGCGAAGCCCTGACCGGCCTGTGCAAACTGCGCTCCTACGACGAATACACCTACACCCACAGCATCAACGTGACGGTTCTGGCCACAGCCTTCGGGCAGTTTCTGGGCCTTCCGGAAGCCGAATTGCTTTCCCTGGGGCTGGCGGCCCTGTTCCACGATATCGGCAAGGCCAACATCCCCCCCGAGGTGCTCAACAAACCCGGCAGGCTGAGCGACCGGGAATTCCAGGTGATGAAACGCCACCCCCTGGAAAGCTATTCCATCCTCAAGGACAAGCGCCCCCTTGAAGACAAGGTGCTCCTGGCCATCGTCGAGCACCACGAGAAATTCGACGGCAGCGGATATCCGCGCGGGCTTCAGGGCGAGGCCGTGTCCATGTTCGCCCGGGTCATCAGTCTGGCCGACGTCTACGACGCCCTGACCAGCGACCGGGTCTACAGGAAGGGCATGCCGCCCTCCCGGGCCCTGGGCGTCATGTACGGCATGCGGGAAAAGGATTTCCATCCGACCATGGTCGAGCGCTTCATCAAATGCCTGGGCATCTACCCCGTGGGCAGCCTCGTGCGTTTAAGCGACGGCCGCCACGCCCTGGTCTGGTCATCCAACGCCCAGTCCCCGCTTCTCCCAACGGTCAAGGCCGCCTTCGACGACGCCATGCATCCCATACCGGCCGAACTTGTGGACTTGGCCGCATGCAGCGACGCCTCTGCGGGACCGATGCTCACCATCGAGGAGTCGGTGGACCCGCGTCCCTTCAACGTCGACATCTCGGCCGTCATGCAGTGACCGGGGCGGCGTCGTCGCCCGGCCGCCGCCGGGGGGCGCCGCCGGGTTTCACGTCGGGCGGACCTTGCGACGCGTCCGCTCCCTATCCTATCGATTCCACCAGCTTTTTGACCCCCTCCAGGTGCGGCAAAAACCTGTCCTCCGGCGCGACCGCGATGACCATGATCAGACTCCCCCCTCTTTGGATCACGGCCATGGCCATGTTGTGGTAGTGGGGGATGGAGATCAGCTTCGACTGGGGTTTGCTGTCCCGGTCGTAATCGGGCACGTCCAGCGCCTCCTTGCGCTGCTCCACCTGGATGTATTTAAAGACCGTGATCGGACGGTTCACGCCATCCTTGCCGGTCACTGTCTCGATCGCCAGGGGTTCGACCACGCAGGACCGGCGCATGTGCTCCACAATCGCCGTGGCCAGCTTCTCGGGGGTCACATGCCCCGGAACCTTGGTCAGGACGAACACCCGTCCTTCCAGGCCGTCGCCGGACAGGGCCACGGCCCTTCCCATCTCGCTTATGGGGGACTCCGGCTCGCTTAGGGTGACCAGCGGACCGGCGGTCCTGAGGATGTCGAATTCGACCATGGCGTCGAGCAGGCTTTTTTCCCGGCTCTTTTGCAACTGCTCAAGCAGCTTGCCGAGTTCCGGCTTTTTGGCCACGGCCACCTCCCTGGCGCTGGGAGGCGCGCCTGCGGACCATTGGACAGGGAGCTGGCAGGCCACGCCGCAAAGGGATGTTTCGATGCAGGAGACCTCGGGACGCTCTTCCATGCGCAGGGGCGAAAGGTCCGGCGCGGGAGGGGTTTTGGCCGGACCTTTCGCCGCCTTGCCGGATCTGGCCGCCTTGCCCGGGGCGGGCTTTGGCGCGGCGGCGGCGGCCTCGGCCACGGCCATGGCCGGGAGCTTGTGCTGCGAGTCCATGTCCTGGACGGCCTTTTGGATCAGCCGATGGGCTATCGTGCCCAGGGTGATCCCGCCCGACTGGCCGGCGTCCACGCCCAGAAATCCTTTGAGTTCGCTTGAGATCAGGGCCTGTTCCGTGAAGTTGCCCTGGGCCTGCTGCTGTCCGGAGACGCCGTCCAGGATGCGGTAGGCAAGGGTGATGTCATAGCGGCGCTGTTCCTCGGCGGAATTGATGGAGCCGGTGAGGCCCGCCCCGATCTGGGCCCCGGCCGCACCCAAAAATATCCCGCCCATCAACGCCCCGGCCATGGCCGCCGAATTTTTGTCGGTGAAGGTGAAGGCCGTGGTCTGCGCCTTTACGTCCGTCACGTCGAAGATCACGAGCCAGTGCGGCGGCGCAGCGTCAATCCGGGCGAAGCGCTGGCCGATCGAGCCGTCGCCCAGGTTCGCGGCCAGGGCGATCTCCTGGTAGATGTCGGGCAGGGAGCTTTTTTCACGGACCGTGAACCCGGCCTTGGCAAGCTCCAGTTCCGCGAATTCGCACAGGGTGTCGGGCTTGACCTTGGCCAGGAATTCGTAGCTTGCGGCGGAGATTTTTCCGGGAAGGACCATGACGCTTGGGCCGGGCTGGGCGGCATTTTCGTAGGAAATCTCCTGGTAGAGATTTGCGGCAGCCATCTCGTGAGCCTTCTGTGCGTTTTTGGCGCATCCCGCCAGCACACATAGGGCCAGCATCAGACAACATGTTTTCAGGAAAGGCATGTCCCCTCCGGGAGGCTTGGGCGATATCGTGGAATGAATTTTTCGCACGGCGTGTGTGTGGAAACGGCACGAAATCGCACATCTCTTGCATGCTTTCCGCCAGCAGTGTCAATGTATTGGGCGAAGAAATATCGCCGTAGCCGGAAAAGGTTTTCCGGTCCACGGCGCGTCATGGGCGGTCGAGGGCGTCAGAGGCGGGCGGGCCAGGGGCGCGCCGCTAGAAAAGCAGAAACGAGGGCAGCTTCTGGCGGGGGGTGCGGAAGTCCTGGCGGTCCGAGACCTGGGTCAGGGCGTCGTGGGAGGTGCGGCCCTGCAGGCGTTCGAGGTCGCCGTCGCACAGGGGCGCGCAGGCGGCCAGCGAGAAAAGAAGCACTATGGCGGCAAGTCGGTGCATGGGGCGCGTCTCCGGGTGGTTTGCGGGAAGCGGCACATCCTTCCCCTGCCCGGTAGGATTGCAAGTCACATGCCGCCAGCCCGGGAAGGCCTCACCCGGGCGGCAAGCCGAAAAACGCCGCCGCGTTGTCCGCCGTGGCCCGCCACACCGTCTCCGGCGGCAGCCCCAGGATCTGCGCCACCCGAACGGCCGTAAAACCCAGGTAGCACGGTTCGTTGCGCTTTCCCCGCCAGGGTTCGGCCGTAAGAAACGGGGAGTCGGTCTCGATAAGAAGGCGCGACAGGGGGATCTCGGCCACGGCCCGGGCCAGGGCCTCGTTTTTGGCGTAGGTCACCGGCCCCGGCACGGAGATGAAAAAGCCCATGTCCAGGATGCGCCGGGCAAGTTCCGCGTCGCCGCCGAAGCAGTGCCATACCAGCGGCCTGCCCGCAAAACCCATGTCGGACAAAATGTCCAGGGTGTCTTTTTCGGCCTCGCGGCTGTGGATGGCCACCGGCGCATCAAGCCCCCGGGCCATCTCCAACTGCTGGCGAAAGGCCTGCTGCTGGTCTGGCGGCGGGACGTCCTTCCAGTAGTAGTCCAGGCCGATCTCGCCCACGGCCCGAAGCCGGTCGCTGGCCCGGAAGGCGGACTCCATGGCGGCGGTGACGGTCTCGGCATAGTCGGCGCACTCGGTCGGGTGCATGCCCAGGATGAAAAAGACCTCGGGGTATGCGGCGAAAAGCGGGGCGTTTCGGGCATAGGCCTGCGGCCCCAGGAACACGTTGCCGATGCGGGCCACCCCGGCGGCATGGGCCCGGGCCAGGATGTCCGGCAGCTCCTGCGGCTCGAAGCCGCGCATGTCCAGGTGGGCATGGGTGTCCACGCCCACAGGCGCCAGTCCCAGGCTTTCGGGGGACGGTCGGTCGCGATGTTTTTTTTTCGACACGGAAAAAACCTCCACACGGCAGGGCGCGCCGCCGCGCCGCCTTGGTAGCAAAGGCCGGGAGCGCTGTCATCCGTTGCGCCCTGTCCCGGCCTGCGCCCCCACGAGGGGACTTGGGAGCTTGAAGCGGCGCCGGGGAGGGGATATGGAGGCCCGTCGGGTACGGGGCATGCCGCCCTTCCGACCAAGCCACCCATGGACGCCGCCGCATGAGCCTTGATTCCCCGCTGTTTCTTTTCGCCTTTCTCCCTGCCGTCCTGGCGGTTTTTTTCGCCGCGCCGACCAGGGCGCGGCCGTATGTCCTTCTTGCGGCCAGCCTTACGTTCACCGGCCTTGGAGACGTGCACGCCCTGCCGGTGCTTTTTTTCTCCATCCTCGGCAACCACGCCCTGGCCCTGGCCATCGAACACGCCCGGCGCACGGGTCGCGACGACAGACGCACGGCCCTGGCGGCGCTTGGGGTCGCGGGCAACATCGCGTATCTGGCCAAGGCCAAGTACTTGGCCTTCGCCGTCTCCTCCCTGCCGTTTCTGGAGACCGTCGGACTGGACGCCGCCCAGGTCTCGGGCCTGCCGCCCCTTGGCGTCTCTTTTTTCACCTTCCAGGCCGTGTCCTATCTGGTCGACGTCTCCCGGGGGACCACGGCGGCCGAGACCTCGGTCGTGCGCACGGCGCTCTATCTGTCGTTTTTCCCCAAGATGATCGCCGGTCCCATCGCCCGCTACGCCGACATGCTGCCGGGCATGCGGCGGCCGCGCCCGGGGCTGTCCGACGTGGCCGACGGATCGGTGCGGTTTTGCCTGGGGCTGGCCAAAAAGACCCTGGTGGCCGGGACGCTCGGTCCCGTGGCCGACGCCGCGTTCTCCCCGCAGCCCCTTGGCGGGGCGCTGGACATGGGCACGGCCTGGATCGGGCTTTTGGCCTATACCGGGCAGATCTATTTCGACTTTTCGGGCTATACGGACATGGCCGTGGGCCTGGGCCGCATTTTCGGCGTCCGGCTGCCCGAAAACTTCGACCATCCGTATGTGTCGCGTTCGGTGCGCGAGTTCTGGCGGCGCTGGCACATCTCCCTGTCCACCTGGTTTCGCGACTACCTGTACATCCCTCTGGGCGGCGGCCGGGTCAGCCCGGCCCGGGTGCAGGGCAACCTGCTGGTGGTGTTCGTGGTCTGCGGCCTGTGGCACGGGGCGGCCTGGACGTTTGTGGTCTGGGGGCTTTTCCACGGCCTTTTTCTGGTGCTGGAGCGCACCTGGTTCGGCCGGGCCATGGACCGCGCCCCGGCAGCGCTGGGCCATGCCTACGCCCTGGCGGCGGTGATGCTGGGCTGGGTCTTTTTTCGGGCCGCCGACCTGCCCCAGGCCCTAAGCTACCTTGAGGCGCTGTGCTCCTTTCGCCTCGAGGGCTTCGGCTACACCTGGATGACCACCCTTTCCCGCCAGTCCCTGACCGCCCTGGCGGCGGCCGTGGTCTTGGCCATGCCCCTTGGCGGTCTGGCCCGCCGGTTGCGCGAGGCCTGCTCCCGGGGCGGCCCCCCGGCCCGGGCGGCGTTTTTCGCGTGCCAGGCCCTGGCCCCGGCGGCGCTTTTGGCCCTGTCGGCCATGCAGCTCGCCGCCGGAACCTATTCCCCCTTCATCTACGCCAGGTTCTGACCATGCACGGCCGCTGCCTCGACACCCTGCGCATGGCGCTTTTTACGGCCGTATTGGCCTGCCCCCTGGCAGCGGCCGCACTGGGACTTTCGCCCTCAGGCGGCGACGGGGACGAAAACCGCACCCTGGCCCAGACGCCGCCGCTTGGCCTTCTTGTCGACGACCCTGCGGCCTACGCCGCCGCGCTTCGGGCCGCCTACGCCGACCGCTTCCCCCTGCGCCAGACGCTGATCCGCACCGGCAACCGCCTGCGGCTGGCCGTTTTCGGGGAATCCCCCGTGCCCGGGGTGGTCGTCGGCCGGGACGGCTGGCTGTTTTATTCCCTGGAAAACACCCTGGACGAATATCTCAACCTCATGAACCTGCCGGAGAGCCTGCAGGCCGACATGGCGCGCATCCTGGTCGAGCGCCGGGACCGGCTGGCGGCCCAGGGCATCGCTTTTTTGGTCGTGGTGGCCCCGGAGAAGCACTCCATCTACCCGGAAGAGCTGCCGGGATTCATCCATCCCCTGCGGCCCCGCTCACGGCTGGACATACTGGCCGAACGCCTGACGGCGGCCGGGGTGGAGGTGGCGGACCTGCGGCCCGATCTCCTGCGGGCCAAGGCCGTGCGCCGGGCCTACTGGAAGACCGACACCCACTGGAACGACTGGGGCGCGTTTTCGGCCGCCGCCCGCATCGTGGACGTCCTGCGGCGGCGTTTTCCGGCCATGGCGCCCCTTGACGCGGCGGACTACCGGGTGGAGGAGGTCGAGGTCCCGGGCGGCGATCTGGCCAGGCTGCTGCTTATGCCGGACATCCTGCGCGAGACCGACATCCGGATGATCCCCCGCGACCCGCAGGCCCCGGGCGTGGCGGCCCGGTTCGGGGCCGTGCGGCCCTACGCCGACCCGGCCAACCATCCCGAGCGGGCCATGGTGGTGGCCGAGACCGGCGACACGAGGCTCCCCAAGGCCCTTTTTTTCCGCGACTCCTTTTCCACGGCCATGATTCCCTTTTTGGCCGGACACTTCCAAAGCGCGGTGTTCATCTGGAACCACGCCTACCATCCGGGCGTCGTGGCGGCGGAAAAGCCCGACGTGGTGGTCCTTGAGGTGGTGGAGCGCTACCAGTACGCCTTCTGCCTGGAAAACCCCCCCGAGCCGGGCGAGCGCTGACCGCTGGCCGACCGGCAGCTTTTTCCCTGTCCGCCCGGCCCCCGCCCGGTGGCCGTCGCCTGAACCGATCCGTGCAACGTGTCGGAATCGCACGTTTTATGCGATAGTTTCATAACCTCCCGCCATCTTGGACCTTCACGGCCCGGAATATGCTTTTCCTGCCTCCGGCAGCACCATGCCCAGGCAGACGGGAACATTTTTCCATCCCACGGAGAAGGGACACGACACAACCCCGGAGCAGCACCATGGACATTTCAAGCATTTTGACCGGAAGCACGTACACCTCAAGCATCGCCTCCACGACCACCACACAGACGCTCAAGGATGACGAGGAGTCGTCGAGTTCAAGCTCCGGGTCCGACACCGTGACCATCTCCGACGCGGCCAAGAAGCTGGCGGAGATTCTGGCCGACGCCAGGGGCGAGACCGGCAGCTCGTCTGCGACCACGACCACCGAAGAGAGCACGTCCAGCGAGGGCGAGTACGGCGAGTCCGAGGACTCCTCGCAGGCGGCGGGCGGCAGCGGCGGTTCGAGCAGCTCCGATTCGACCAGTCAGGTGGAGGACCTGGAGAAGCAGATCGAGGAATTGCAGAGCAAGATCCTGCAGGTGGAGCAGCAGGACATCCCCGACGGCACCAAAAAGCCCATCGTGGCCGCTCTTCAGGCCCAGATGTCGAGCCTCCAGCAACAGATATCCCAACTCAAGGCCGAGGCCGCCCAAAGCGCCTGATCTCCCGCCGCGCCCTGCCTTCGCCCCCTCCGGCCCCCCATGCGGCCGGAGGGGGTTTGTGCGTCGCGCCGAGCAGCGTGGCGCTCGTCATGACCCGCCCTGTTTCATTTTCTGAGATACTGATGCAGCCGTGACCCGTTCGCTGCCGGGCCGGGCCATGCGCCGCAGGGGCAAGGGGACCGGGACTTCAGAAAAAGGCCAGCTACGGCAGGGGGATATGGAAATATCCGGGAGGGGAGGGTACGGCCAGCGGCGACGGCACGATTCGTGAAGGGAGAAAGCGGGACCCGTCTTCCCCGCCCTGCCTCCACCGCAACCCTGGGCGCCCCTATGACCGGCACGGCACGCACCTCCCTAACCGGCTTTCTGACCCCGGCCCTGGTTGCGTTGTGCGCCGTCATTTTCGTCAACATCCTGGCCTCCGCCACCGCCCTGGCCGAACCCGCCGCCGCCGCGTCGGCGCATGTGGTCAGGCCGGGGGAGACCCTCTATTCCCTGGCCAGACGCTACGGCGTGTCCCTGGCGCAGCTTCAGGCCGCAAACGGCATCGCCGCGCCGGAGCGGGTGCAGGCCGGAACGCGGCTGCGCATCCCGGCGGCGCCGGGGCAGGTTCTGGGCGTGGCCGTCGGCCAGGACGCCTCAGGCAAGCCCCAGGCCGGGGCCGACCCGGAACTGGCCAAAAAGTGGAACCGCAGCGACCAGACAGCGGCCATCATGGGCGATCCGCCCAAGCCCGATCCGCCGAAAAACGGCTCCATGCTGGACATCCCGCTCAAGGGCGGGGCCACCCTGTCGCCGGAGCACCGTGACGCCGGGGCAGTCATCGTGTCCGACGCCGCCAGCAAAAACGAGGATTTTCAGGGCCATGCCCTGGGGGTGCGCACCACCCTGCCCGCCGGGAAGGACACCCAGGTGGTCAGCACCCTGGGCTACGGGGTGAGCGCCTCGGTCAAGGAAGACGATGCGACGCGGCTGGGCTACAAGACCGACACCAGCATCGGCGGCCTGGGCTACGGCCTGGGGCTGCGGCATTCCTTCTGAGCCAAGGCGGCCTGGGCGGGATGGGGATGACCGGAAGCGCCCAAGCGACCTGGGGCCGCCTGCCGTCCGGGCGCCTTTTTAGCCGACGACGCCCCGACCTGCTATATTCTCCCCAAAAGGCGCAGCATGCCGTCCAGGGCCGTTATCGGATGCGGCGGGCAGCCCGGGATGTACAGGTCCACCGGGATCACGGCGTCGGCCCCGTCATGGGACTCGGGCAGCCCGGCGAAGGGGCCGCCGGAGATGGCGCAGGTCCCGGAGGCGATGACGATCTTGGGGTCCGGCGTGGCGTCGTAGCATTTGATGAGCGCCTGGCGCATGTTTTCTGTCACCGGCCCGGTCACCACCAGCCCGTCGGCGTGGCGCGGCGAGGCCACGAAGTCGATGCCGAAGCGCCCCAGATCAAAGACGATGGTGGTCAGGACGTTTAAGTCCGCCTCGCAGGCGTTGCAGCCCCCGGCGCTGACCTGCCGCAGCTTCAGCGACCGGCCGAAAAGCTTCCTGATCCGTTTCTCCAACGCCTCGGCCAGACGCGGGGCCTCTCCCATCCCCTGCAAGTGCTCCCGTTTGCGCGCCGCCAGCCGGTAGTCGTCGCCAAAGACGATGGCCCCGGTCGGGCAGGCGGCCATGCAGTCCGTGCAAAAAAGGCAGCGGCCCAGGTCGATTACGGGCGCGCCGCAGGCCCCAAGGCCGGGGCGGATGGCCCCTGTGGGGCAGGCGGCGGCGCAGGCCGGGGCGGCCAGACAGGCCGCCGGACATCTGGCGGCGTCAATGACCGGACGTCCCCGCAGCCGGTCGGGGAGGCGCGGGGTGCCGTCGGGAAAGGCCACGGTGCGGCGTTTTTGTTTCAGGCGTTCCAGGGCGGCGCGAAGCACGGGATCAGACTCCCTTGTCGGCCCGGAGGCCCCGGGTCGGTTGGCGGCGGCGCGGCATGGCGTTTGGCATGGGGCGCGGCCTACAGGTCGTGTCCGCAATAGGACAGGTTGAAGCTCTTGTTGCACAGGGGAAAGTCCGAGATGGCCCGGCCGCGCAGGGCCATGGCCAGCCCCTCCCAGTTGTGAAACGACGGGTCGATCATCTTGTAGCGGGCCACCCGTCCCTGACCGTCCGTCAGGGCCACGTGGCACGCCTCGCCGCGCCAGGCCTCGATAAGGGAGATCACGAGGCTTTCGGGCGCAAAGGGCCTTGGCCACGTAAGCGCCCCGCCGTTTCGGATCTCGTCCCCGGGCAGGGCGTCGAGCATGTCCAGGGCCTGGCGGATGAGCCGGGCGGATTCGCGTATCTCCTGGCGGCGCACGAAGGCCCGGGCGTAGACGTCGCCCGAGGGCCAGGCGGCGGCCCGGGCCGCCAGACGGCGGTAGCAGCCGAAGGGATGGTCCACGCGCACGTCCCGGGTCAGGCCGCAGGCCCGGGCCGCCGGTCCCACAAGCCCCAGCGCCGTGGCCGTCTCGCGGCTGATTTCTCCGGTGTGCTCGAAGCGGGCGCGCACCGAGGGCGTCTCGAACAAAAGGTCCGCCGCGCCTTCCACGTCGCGAAAGGTGGACTCGAAGCGGCCGCGCAGCTCCGCCAGCCGGGCCGGGTCGGCGTCGAAGGCCACCCCGCCCGGGACGACCAGCCCCCGGCCGAACCGGTTGCCGCACAAAAGGGCCGTCATATTCAAAAAATCGCCGCGCAGCCGACCGCAAAAGGACATGGTGGGCAGATAGGCCACGTCCCCGGCCAGGGCCCCCAGGTCGCCGGTATGGTTGGCCAGGCGCTCAAGCTCAAGCGCAATCAGCCGGAAGATGGCCCCGCGCTCGGGCACGACCGTCCCGGACAACGACTCCACGGCCCGGCACCAGGCCAGGGTGTGGCCGATGGTGGTGTCCCCGGCGGCCGTGGCCATGAGATGCGGGATGCGGCCGAAGCCCTGGCCGCCTGCGGCCAGCGGGCCGACAAGCCCGCCTTCGAGGGCGGCCTCGATGCCCCGGTGCTGGAAGCCCAGGGCGATCTCCAGGTGAAAGACCGTCTCGCCGTGGCACTGAAAGCGGAAGTGTCCGGGCTCGATGACCCCGGCGTGGATGGGTCCCACGGCCACCTCGTGCACCTCGTCGCCCTCCACCCGGAAAAAATCCATGTCCGCCGGGAGCGGCCGGGGCGAGGACGGTCCCTTCGGGGCAAAAAGCCCCGGGGCGTGGTAGCGCACGGGGTGCGGGCGGGGATGGCCCCTGGGGACGACGCCGAACTGTTCGGCCAGCTCCCGCTCGAAGAGGTGGGCCTGGGGGATGTCCGGGGTCAGCGCCGGATAGGCCGCGCCGACCTCGGAGAAGACCGGGCGCAGGATGCCTGCCCCGTCCCGGGCCACCACAGCCAGAAGGCGCGTGGCGCCGTCAGCGCCGTCAGCGCCGCCCACGCCGGGCAGGCCGAAAAGCGCCGCCAGGCGGCCGCCGCCGCGAATCTCGCCCACCAGAAACGCCCGCAGCTCCTCCAGGTCCATGACCGGGACCTGGGACAGGGGGGCGGTTTCGCCGTTTCGCAGGATCAGATCGGGCTGCATGGCGCTCCCCCTACATTCCCGAGGCCAGGGCCGCAGCCCGGGTCAGCAGGTCGCTGAAAACAGGCGGCAGATAAAGCCCAAGGACCAGCGACAAAAGGCCCAGGGCCAGGGGCGGCCCCACGGACAGGGCGTCCTCGCCGCGCGGCCCCGGGGCGATGTGCGGCGTGGGGGGGCCTTGGGCCATGCGCAACACCGGCACGGCCATGCCGCAAAAAATGAGTCCCAGAAGGCCCAGATAGGCGGCGGCCAGGACGTATCGTCCGGCGTCCAGGGCGGCCTTCAGGATGGTCAGTTCGCTTAAAAAAATGCCGAAGGGGGGCGAGCCGGTGATGGCCAGAAACCCGGCCATCCACAGGATGCCGGTTACGGGCAGGGCCCGGATGACGCCCCGGGCGTCGTGGGAGGACTTGGTGTGGAAGGCGGTGAGGATGTTGCCCGCCAGGAAAAAGAGCATGGCCTTGGTCACGGAGTGGGCCGCGGCGTGCAGCATGCCGCCGAAAACCGCCGCGCCGCCGATCCCTATGGCCAGGGACAGGATGCCCATGTGCTCTACGCTTGAATAGGCCAGGATGCGCTTGAAATCCCCCTGGCCGATGATGAAGGCGGCGGCCATGGCCATGGACACCAGGCCCAGGGCCACGAAGATGGGGGCGCAGAAATCGGCCAGCCCGGCGGCCACGCCGATCTGGTGGGCCCGCAGTATCCCCAGGAAGGCGCAGTTGAGCAGCGCCCCGGAGAGTAAGGCCGAGACCAGGGAGGGCGACTCGCTGTGGGCGTCGGGCAGCCAGGTGTGCAGGGGGGCCAGGCCCATCTTGGCGCCGTAGCCGACCATGAGGAACACGAAGGCGGCCTTGAACCACACCGGGTTCATGTCCCTGGCCCGGGCCAGCAGGTCGCCCAGGTACAGGGACGATTCCGAGTCCGGCGCGCCGGAGCCTACGGACGCGGCCAAAAGGATGTTGCCCACCAGGGCCAGGGCGATGCCCACGGAGCAGATGACCAGATATTTCCAGGCCGCCTCCAGGGAGCGGTGGTGGCGGTGGAAATAGATCAGCGGGGCCGAGGCCAGGGTGGTGGCCTCAATGGCCGCCCACAAAAGGCCCAGGTGGTGGGTGGCGGTGACCAGGGTCATGGAGCCCAGGAAAAAAAACAGGCAGGCGATGAACACGGTCTGGGGGGCGTTGGAGAAAAAGGCCCCTTCCTGGAAGTCGCGGCGTTCGTCGGCGTGCTCCCGGGCCAGATAGCCCACGGCGTAGACCGCTGCGGCGAAAAAAAGCGTGCTGATCAGCAATAAAAAAAGCCCGCCCAGGGCGTCGAGCAAAAAGATGCCGCCGAAAAGCGCCTCCGGGCGGCCAAAGACGGCGGCAAGGGACAGGGCCAGATGCGCCCCGGCCCCGGCCACCAGCAGCCCGCGTCCGGCCGGGCCGGAGCGGAAGAAAAAGGCTGCGCCGCCGAGGATGAAGGGAAGGGTGACCAGGATGGCGAGCAGCATGGCTAGTCCTTGAGGGAACAGAACCGGTCGGTGTCGATGCAGTCGAATTGCCGGTTGATATGGTGGATGGCGATGCCCATGACGAAAACCGCCACGAACACGTCGAGCAGGATGGCCAGTTCGATGAAAAGCGGCCCGCCCGGGGCCAGGACGGCCGTGAGCAGGAAGATGCCGTTTTCCGCCGTGAGGTAGCCCAGGACCTGGGTGAAGGCCTTTTTACGGGTGACGATGAGGAGCAACCCGGCCAGGATGGTGGCGAAGGCGGCCGCAAAGGACCGGGCCGAGGCCTCTGGCACGCCGAGGCGGTCGGCCAGCCACAGGGAGGCCAGAAGCCCCAGGATGCCCATGAGGATGGACAGGGGATAGCCCATGTACGGCTCGATCTCGTGGCGCACGGCCACCCGGCGCAGGGTGCGCTGCATGAGCAGGGGGAAGACCACGCCCTTGAGCCCCAGGGCCACGGCGCACAGGATGGCGGTGTGGGCGGTCAGGGGGCCGACCTCGAAAAAAAGGGGCGTGATGCTGATCACCGCGCCCTGCAGGGCCACCAGCCGGATGCAGGTCACCAGACGGCTTGAGGCCAGAAGGGCCAGATTGGCCAGGATGATGGGCGCCACCGCCGCGTGGGCCAGGGAAATCATGTCCATAGGGTTCTACTCCCCCCCCGCCGTTACAGCCAAGCATCCGCCCATGATTCTTATATTCGTCCCTCCCGTTACGGGTTTCCAAAGGGCGAAGCCCTTTGGCCCCCGGAGGGCTCCCTTCGGCCCAATTTCAGCTCCCATGCCCGTCAGCCCCCCACCAATATGAGCGCCAACGCGGCGAAGGCCCCGGCGGCGGCCAGAAGCGGCGGCACCCGGGTCAGGCGCAGCCGGGCCATGACCGATTCCGTGACGCCCACGGCCAGGGAGGTGGCCAGGATGCCGCACAGCCCCCACAGGGCGTCCGGGACGGGCGAACCCGTGGCGGCGGGCAGAAGCAGGCTGGTGGTGATGGCCGCAAAGATCCACAGCTTCACGGTCTGGGCGTACTGGATGACGCCGAAGTCCGGACCGCCGTGGTCCAGGACCATGACCTCGTGGATCATGGTCAATTCCAGGTGGGTGGCGGGGTCGTCGAAGGGCACGCGGCAGTTTTCGGCCAGAAGGATCAAAAAAAGGGCCACGGTGACCAGGGCCAGAACCGGCGCGCCGGTCAGCCAGGAGCCTGCCGACACGGCGGACAGCATGCCCGCAAGCGACAGGTCGCCGGAGTGCCGGGCCAGGGCCAAAAGCCCCAGAAACAGCATGGGTTCGGCCAGACAGGAATAGACCGCCTCCCGGGAGGCCCCCATGCCCTCGAAGCTCGATCCGACGTCCAGGGCGGCCATGACCGTGAAAAAGCGGCCCATGGCCAGAAGATAGACGAAGACGAAGATGTCGCCGGGGAAGGAGACGGCGGCCGGAAGCCCGCCCAGGGGCACGAAGCACAGCGCCGTAAGCGTGGCCGCCAGATTGATTGTCGGCCCGGCCCGAAAGAGCCAGGTGGCGGTGCGGCTTATGGTGGCGCCCTTGCCCAGGCACTTGAGGATGTCCCGGTAGGTCTGGAGCAGGGGCTTTCCGGCCCGGCCGCCGAAGCGGGCCTTGACCCGGTTTATGACGCCCATGGCCAGGGGGGCCAAAAGAAGGGGCAAAAGTACGGACAGGACGCGGCCGGTCATGGCGCCGCCCCCAGGGTGACGGCCAGAAGGATCACCAGGGTGGCCAGGACATAGAGGATGTACAGGTTCAGGTTGCCGTGCTGGAAGCGTTTGACCGCGTCGCAGGCCGCGCCCACGGCGGTGAAAAGGGGCGTGAAAAAACCCTCGTTGACCCGGTCCGGGGTCTCGGAGGCGAAGCGGGCCCCGCCTTGGGCCGGGAAAAGGCCGGCCGGCGGCGTGAAGCGGCGTTTTTCGCCAAGCAGGCGGCGAAAGAGCACGGTCATGGGCTCGGCGTAGGACGAGGCCGTATATTGCATGCGGGCCGTGGGCCTTATGTAGCCGCAGTCCCAGGTGCCGTGGGCGCGCACGCTGCGCCCGGCCAGCAGGCGGTTTCTGGCGAAGGCCAGGACCAGGGCCAGGGCGGCGGTCCCGAAGGCGGCGTACACGGCGTAGGTCAGAAGGGTCATGGGGTTGATTGTCACGGCGGGCAGGTTCGGCGCGGTCTGGGGCTGTAAGGCCAGAAGCTGCCGGGCCGCAGGGAGCATGGCCTCAAAGACCAGCGGGGCCAAAAGGGCGGCGCTAAGGGCGCACAGGCCAAGCAGGTGCATGGCGGCGCGCATGACGGGGGCCGGGTCATGGGCGTGGTCGGCGTCGGCGGTGCGCGGCTCTCCGGAAAAGATGACGCCCACGGCCCGGGTGAAGCCGATGACCGACAGGCCGCCGATAAAGGCCAGCCCGGCCACCCCGGAAAAGGCCCAGACCGCGTCCGGAAGCGGCATGTCCATGGCCGCCAGCCCGCCGCCCGCGTAGATCAGAAGCTCCCCGAAAAAGGCGTTGCCCGGCGGCAGCCCGGAGATGGCCGCCCCGGCCAGGACGCAGGCCAGGGCCGTAAACGGCATGCGTTTTGCGAGGCCGCCCAGGCGTTCCATGGCGCCGTGGCCCACGGCGTGCAGCACGTTTCCGGCCCCGAAAAAGAGCAGGCCCTTGAGCAGGGCGTGGTTGACGACATGAAAGAGCAGGCCGCCGAAGGCCAGAAGGGCCGCGCCGGGATGGCCCGTGGCCGCAGCCAGCACCCCAAGGCCCATGGCCAAAAATACGATGCCCATGTTTTCGATGCTGGAGTAGGCCAGAAACCGCTTGAAATCGCCCTGCCCAAGCCCGGTCAAAAGCCCCAGGACGCCGGTGAGAAGACCGAGGGCCACAAGGGTCTGGCCCATCCAGGGGGCAGGCGGGCCAAGAAGCGTCAGGGCGCGCAACACGCCGTAGACCCCGGCCTTGATCAGCGCCCCGGACATGAACGCCGAGACGTGGCTTGGGGCGGCGGGATGGGCCTCAGGCAGCCAGACGTGCAGGGGAAAAAGGCCCGCCTTGACCCCGAATCCGGCCAGGGCCAGGAAAAAAAGCGCCGGGGCCAGGGGCAGAAGGGCCTGCGGCGCGACGCGGGCCATGGCCGCAAACTCCATGGACCCGGCCAGATGCCCCAGGATCAGGAAAAAGGCCATGAGAAAGGCCGTGCCCAGGTGGGCGGCGAACAGGTAGGTCCGGGCCGCGCTGCGCACCCGGTCCTCCTCGTGATGCAGGCTGATCAGGAAAAAGGGGCAAAGCGACATGATCTCCCAGGACACCAGGAAGAACACGGCGTTGGCGGCGCACATGACCAGGGCCATGCCAAGGACCATGAGGCAGAAAAAAAACCAGTGGGCGCCAAGGCTGCGCTTCCCGGCCAGATTCGCGAGATAGCCCCGGCCGTACAGGGCGGCGGCGGCGCCCAAAAGAAACGGCGGGATCAGAAACAGGGCGGACAGGGGGTCCATGACCAGGGAGATGGCCCCGTAGGGCACGTTCCAGGGGGCGTGAAAGGCCGGGGGGGCCGGGGCGAAAAGCCCGGCCACGGCTGCGGCCAGTCCCACGGCGCAGCCCGCGAAGCACCCCAGCGGCCCCACGAGGTTGGCGGCCCTGCCCCGCCCGCAGACAAGGGCGGCCAGGGCCGAGACGGCAAGGATGCACAGCGCGGTCAGGTACAGGGCCATGGGCGGGTCCGTCGGGCTTTTTGGGGCGCGCGAACCGGCGGGACGTCCGGATGGGCGTGGCGTCGGCGTGTGGCCTGAAATTTTTGCATGGCAAACCGTTCCATGTCCGTCAATCAAAAAAGGCCCTGCCTATACCCGGCAACCGGGGAAGTCAACCGGGCCTGTCCCGGCGTCCGGCCGTTTCCGGGGGGCGGGGGGGGGAGCCCCCTGCTCCGGGCGCGGCTTGGACGGGCGCCCTGCGGCGTTTTGACAGGACGCTCCCCCTAAGGCTATGGCGTCACGAGATATTTTTCAGGCCGTCCGGCCGGGTCGGCGGGCTGATCGGGGGCCGGGTCGGCGGGCTGATCGGGGGCCGGGTCAGCGGGCTGATCGCCGGGCGGGTCGCCGGGCGGGTCGGCGGGCGGGTCGGCGGGCGGGTCGGCGACCGGATCGGGGGGCGGGGGCGGCATGGACAAGCATCTGGTCATCAAGGGCTCCGGGGGCCTTAGCAACCGCATCCAGGCCGTGCTGGCCGGGATCGGCTACTGCCTGCTCACGGGCCGCACCCTGTGCGTGGATTGGCGCGACGGGCTGTACTCCAACGCCTTCGAGAACGTCTTTCCCCTGTATTTTTCGGTCCCGGGGCTGCGCACCGTGGACGTCCCGCCGCCGGTTACGCCGCAGACCGCCATCTTTCCGGAGTTCTGGCGCGACCGGCTAGGCGACCCCGTGGCCGTGGAATACCTGTTCGACAACGACCACCTAAGCCGCGCCGCGCGGGAAAAATCCAGCATCGACTTCACCTGCCTCGACTATCCCCAGGACGTGCTGGCGGGTTGGAGCGCGGACCTGGCCCCCGCCCTGGCCCTGGCCCCTTTTCTGGCCCGGGGCGTGCCCGGGTTTTCGGGCCGAAAGCCCATGGAGGCCTGCCGGGATCTCCTGCGCGGCTACCTGCGGCCGGTCCCGGAGCTGGTCCGGGCCGTGGAGGCGTTCGCGACGGCGCGGTTTTCGCCGTCGGGCATGATCGGGGCGCACATCCGGCACACGGATTTGAAGGCCCCCCTGGACGCCTTCGCCCGGGTCATCCGGGAGACCATGGAAAAAACCGGCTACGGCCTGTTTCTGACCACCGACAACAGCCAGGTGCAGACCACGTTTGGCCGCCTGTTTCCGGGATGCGTGCATACCGAGAAGTTCTTTCCCGCCCCGGGGGAGCCCCTGCACGCCTACTACCAGGGCTGCGACAACGCCCGAAAGGGCTTCGAGGCCCTGGTGGACATGTTCCTTCTGGGGCGCTGCCGGGCCATCGTCCACTATGCGCCAAGCTCCTTCGCCCGGATTCCGATCCTGCTCTCGGGCCTGCCGCCGGAGAAGATTACGGCCATCGGGGGCTAGCGTTTCCCCGGGTCGCCAACCCCCCTTCATTTCGACATTTTTTGTATTTTCAAGCCCTGTCCGGCAAATTAGCGCTTTGATTTTCGGCTGTTTTCGTATACCTCTCCATGTCCATGGCACATCTGTCGCTGCAAGACGTAAGCGTGCATTTCGGGGGCCTGCAGGCCCTGACGGAAGTCAGCTTCGACCTCGCCCCGGGCGAGATATTAAGCCTCATCGGCCCCAACGGGGCCGGAAAAACCACTATTTTCAACGCCATCACCGGCGTCTACCGCCTCTCCGGCGGGGCCGTGCTCTACGAGGGGGCGCCCCTGGCCGGGCTTCGGCCCCACCACATCATCGCCCGCGGCATCGCCCGCACCTTCCAGAACATCCGGCTGTTTACGGCCATGACCGCGCTTGAAAACGTCATGGTGGCCCGCCACTGCCGCACCAAAAGTACGGTGGTGGGCGCGGTCCTGCGGCTGCCCTCCCAGCGCCGGGAGGAACGCGCGGTGCGGGAGCGGGCCATGGCCGCCCTGACGTTTGCGGGGCTTGAGGCCTTTGCCGACGTGGCCGCCAAGAACCTGCCCTACGGCCTGCAACGCCGCCTGGAGATCGCCCGGGCGCTGGGGTCGGACCCGAAAACCATCCTGCTCGACGAACCGGCCGCAGGGCTAAACCCCTCCGAAAGCCGGGAGCTCATGGACACCATCGGCCGCATCGCCGCCTCGGGCATAAACGTGCTGTTGGTCGAACACGACATGAGCGTGGTCATGAATCTGAGCGACCGGGTGGTGGTCCTGGACCACGGCGTGCTCATCTGCCAGGGCCGTCCCGAGGAGGTCCGGCGCGACCCGGCGGTCATCACGGCCTATCTGGGCGCGGAGGCCGCAGTCTGACGGATTGAGGCCCGCCGGGCCTGCTGTGGCCGGGGGCATGTTTGCATAGCAGGGATTCCCTTCGCGGCGTGTGCCTCGCAGGGAATAACGGCTCAACCATTTTTCATAGGAGGACCTGGCATGAAAGGATTTTCCCGCATTGTCCTTATGACCCTGGCCCTGTGCCTGGCCCTGGGCGCCACGGCCCAGGCCGCCACGCTTAAAATCGGCAGCCAGAGCCCGCTCACCGGCTCCTACGCCGCCGACGGCAACGACATCGCCAACGGCACGCGGGCGGCCATCGACGCCATCCAGAAGGAAGGCGGCATCCCGGGCTTCGACAAGATCGAGCTGTTCGCCGAGGACGACGCCTGCGATCCGCGCCAGGCCGTGGCCGCCGCCAACAAGCTCCTGAATGAAAAGGTCGTGGGCGTGGTCGGCTCCTACTGCTCAAGCTCCACCATCCCGGCCTCCGAGGTCCTCGACGAGGGCAAGATCCTCATGCTCACCCCGGCCTCCACCTCCGAGAAGGTCACCGAGCGCGGCCTGGCCTACATGTTCCGCGTCTGCGGCCGTGACGACGACCAGTCCATTGCGGCCATGAAGTTCATCACTGACTTCCTCAAGGCCAAGACGATCTTCATCGTGGACGACAAGACCACCTATTCCCAGGGTCTGGCCGACAACGTGGAGAAGCTGGCCAAGGAAAAGGGGATCAAGGTCATCGAGCATGACCACGTGAACCAGGGCGACAAGGACTTCTCGGCCGTTTTGACCAAGGTCAAGGACGCCAAGCCCGACGTCTTCTACATGAGCCTACAGAATTCCTCCTCCGGCGCGCTCATGCTCATCCAGGCCAAGCGCATGGGCGTCGAGGCCGCCATCATCGGCCAGGACGCCGTGTACCACCCGCAGCTCATGGAGATCGCCAAGGAAGCCGCCGAGAACGTGTACCTGACCTTCGGCTTCATCGACGAGGCGACCCCGGCCTACAAGAAGTTCCAGGACGCCTACGAGAAGTACGGCAAGCCCGGCGCCTATTCGGCCTACGCCTATGACTCGGCCTATTCGCTGCTTTCGGGCATCAAGGCCGCCGGCTCCACGGACCCGGACAAGATCAAGGCCGCCATCATGAAGATCGACGCCGACGGCGCCTCCAAGCACATCAAGTTCGCGCCAAACGGCGACTCCGGCTCCAACTACGTCATCCGCGTGGTCAAGGACGGCCAGTTCAAGAACTTCTGGGATCCCCAGACCGGCAAAAAGTACTAGACCGGCGCTTACGCCGACATGATCCCGGGGGGGACGAAAGCCCCCTCCCGGGACTCCCAGGGCAGACCGCCCTGGGCCATGCCCGTCGGCGGACGCGGACGGACATGGCCGAGGGCGAGAGGCTTTTTGCAAGGCCACAAGGCGGGACGCATGGATTATTTTCTGCAGCAGATGATAAACGGCCTGACGCTCGGCGGCGTCTACGCCCTGGTGGCCCTGGGCTACACCATGGTCTACGGCATCATCCAGCTCATCAACTTCGCCCATGGCGAAATCTTCGCCGCCGGCGGCTATCTGGGCGTCATCTTTTTAAGCTTTTTGACGGCCAACGGCTTCATGGAGGCCCACCCGGGCCTGGGCGTCGCCCTGTCCCTGGTGCTGTCCATGGGCTACTGCGCCATGCTGGCCATGGCCGTGGAGAAGGTGGCCTACAAGCCGCTGCGGCAGTCCTCGCGGCTGTCGGTGCTGCTCTCGGCCCTGGGCATGTCGATTTTTTTGCAAAACGGGCTCATGCTCACCCAGGGCGTCTACGACAAGGCCTATCCCACGGAATTCACCCACGGCGGCTTCGACCTGGGGGCCATCCGCATAAGCTACATGCAGATCGGCATCCTGGCCGTGACCGCCATCCTGCTCGTGGCCTTAAACGCCCTGGTGTTTAAGACGCGCATGGGCAAGGCCATGCGGGCCACGGCCCAGGACAAGGTCATGAGCGCCCTGGTGGGCATAAGCGCCAATAGGGTCATAAGCGTCACCTTCGCCATCGGGGCCTGTCTGGCCGCCGCCGCCGGGATCATGGTCGGCCTCTACTACGGCTCCGTGCGCTACGACATGGGCTTCGTGCCGGGCATCAAGGCCTTCGCCGCCGCCGTTTTGGGCGGCATAGGCAACATCACCGGGGCCATGGTGGGCGGGCTTATCATCGGCATGGTGGAGATCATGGCCGCCGCCTACCTGCCCATGGGCGGCCAGTACAAGGACGTCTTCGCCTTCGTGATCCTGATCGCGGTGCTCTATTTCATGCCCACGGGCATCATGGGGGAGAACGTCGATGACACGCGGGTCTAAGGTCTGGCTTCTGTTCGCCATGGCCATGGCCTGGCTGTTTCTCCTTTTGTGGCCGCTTATGGGCATCCATCCCGATGGAACCGTGAGCTTCGCCGACACCTTCGCCGTGTGGTGGAAGATCGCCCTGGCGGCGCTGTGCTGTTTCGGACTGTTCCGGCTGTCCCGGGCCGGGGTCTTCGACGCCGCAGCCCGGCCGCTGTCCCGGCTGACCCAGGGCGTGGGCCGGGTCTACGCCGCCTCGCCCAAGTGGATGTTCCTTGCCCCGGTGTGCGCCTTCGCCCTGGCCTATCCCTTTTTCACCGACCGCTACGCCCAGGACGTGGCCGTCAACGTCCTGGTCTACGTCTGTCTGGGCCTGGGCCTCAACGTGGTGGTCGGCCTGTGCGGCCTGCTGGACCTGGGCTACATCGCCTTCTACGGCGTGGGGGCCTACACCTACGCCCTCATGTCCATCCACTACGGCCTGTCGTTTTGGCTGTGTCTGCCGCTGTGCGCCGCCTTTGCGGCCGTGGCCGGGTGCCTCATCGGCTATCCGACGCTGCGCATGCGCGGCGACTATCTGGCCATCGTCACCCTGGGCTTCGGGGAGATCGTGCGCATCGTCATCAACAACTGGATGAGCCTGACCAACGGCCCAAACGGCATCCTGGGCATCGCCCCGCCAAGCATCGTCGTGCCTGCCCTCAAAGACGGCGGGCTGACCTTCGAGACCGTGGTCATGCGCCAGCTCTCGTACATGTACTATGTCATCCTGGCCCTGGCGGTCTTTACGGTGGTGGCCGTGCGGCGGCTCAATTTCTCGCGCATCGGCCGGGCCTGGGAGGCCATCCGCGAGGACGAGACCGCAGCCGAGCTCATGGGCGTGGACACCTTCCGCTTCAAGCTTCTGGCCTACGCCATGGGCGCGGTGTTCGGCGGGCTGGCCGGGGCCTTTTTCGCGGCCCGCATGCGCTTCGTCAGCCCCGAGAGCTTCACCTTCATCGAATCGGCCATGGTCCTGGCCATGGTGGTCCTGGGGGGCCTGGGGTCCATTCCCGGGGTGATCCTGGGGGCCTTGGCCCTGGTGGCCCTGCCCGAGGTGTTTCGGCAGTTCGAGCTGTACCGCATGCTGGTTTTCGGCGGCGTCATGGCCGTCATGATGCTGGTGCGACCCGAGGGGCTGTGGCCTGCGGCGCGCATGGGCAAACGCTCCGACGACGAAGGATAGGCCATGGGCGCGACGCTTTTGGAACTTCGGGGGGTATCCGCCCATTACGGCCGCATCCAGTCCCTGCGCCAGATCAGCCTGCGCGTGGACGAGGGCGAGATCGTGAGCATCATCGGGGCCAACGGCGCGGGCAAGTCCACCACGCTCATGACCATCTGCGGCATCGTCAAGGCCTCGGCCGGGGACGTGCTGTACCAGGGGGCGTCCATCCGCGACGTGGCTTCCGACCGGCTGCCGGGCATGGGGCTGTGCCAGGTGCCCGAGGGCAGGCGCATCTTTCCCCGCCTGACCGTGGCCGAAAACCTGGAGATGGGGGCCTTTTTCCGGCGTGACGGGGACGGGATCAAAAAGGACATGGGGCTGGCCTTCCGGCTCTTCCCGGTGCTCTACGAACGCCGCACCCAGAAGGGCGGCACCCTGTCCGGGGGCGAGCAGCAGATGCTGGCCATCGCCCGGGCGCTCATGAGCCGCCCGAAAATGCTGCTTCTGGACGAGCCGTCGCTTGGGCTTTCGCCGCTTTTTTCCCAGCACATCTTCAAGATCATCAAAGACATCAACGAGCAGCAGGGCACGACCATCCTTTTGGTCGAGCAAAACGCCAACATCGCCTTGTCCCTGGCCGACCGGGGCTACGTCCTGGAGACGGGCCGGGTGGTCATGGAGGACAAGGCGTCGGTCCTTCGCGCAAATCCCGAGATAAAAAAGGCCTATCTGGGCGGCTAGGCCGCATCCCGCCCGACATGCGTAGTCGGCGGACCGCCAGCCATAGAGGGGCCTCGCAGCGTGCGGCCCGGGCGCGGCGATCAGGCGGCGTCGCTGACGCGCAGGCAGTTGCGGCCGCAGGATTTGGCCGCGTAGAGGCTGGCGTCCGCCGCGTCGATCATGTCCTTGGCGCAGGTGAAGCGCGGGCTGTACGCCGCCAGCCCGGCGCTTATGCTGATGTCGCCGTGGGAACTGCCCTCGTGCGGCAGGTCGGCGGCCCGGACCGCCGTGATGAGGCGTTCGCCGACCTGTATGGCCGTTTTTTCGTCGGCGTGGTTGAAAAGCACGGCGAACTCCTCGCCGCCGTAGCGGTAAACCCGGTCGCAGTCCCTGATATTGGCCGCCATGACCTCCGATATCCGGCGCAGGGCCTCGTCTCCTGCCGTGTGTCCATACCTATCGTTGTAGTTCTTGAAAAAATCGATGTCGGCCAGCATCAGGGAAAAGGAGGCCACGCCGCCTGTGGCCTGCGTGAACACCCGGGCGATATCCCTGTCGAAGGAGCGCCGGTTGTGAATGCCGGTCAGTCCGTCCAGCAGGCTCAAATCCCGCAGCTTGGCGTTGGCGGTTTCGAGTTCCCGGGTCCGGCTCTCCACGATATGCTGCAGGTTCGTCTGCACCTCGCTTACTTCCCGGCACATGCCCAGGAAGAGTCCGGCCAGTTGGCCGATCTCGTTATTTTGTTCCAGGGGAAGCATCCGGGGGGTCTCGATGACCTTCCCGTATTCCCCCCTGGCCACCAGGGAAATGGCGTTTTGCAGCCGTTGCAAGGGGAGTTTGACCTGCCCGCGAATGATGAGGTGCACGGCGACATAATAGAGCACAAAGAGCGAAAATCCCAAAAAGAGCACTATCTGCGATGTCTTGTGGGCCTCCCGGGCGATGATCGCCTTGGGCAGCACCATGACGAACCACCACTCCGGGCCGGTAAGCGGCGCGACGAAGAGATAATTGCCGCCCCCGGCGTCCTCGATGATGGCGACGTCCTGGGTGGATAAGTCGGCGTGGGCCGTGATTTCCTGATGCATGCGGGTGAGGCCGGGATCGCCGATCTTGTCCAGCGAGAGTTGTCCCTTGAGCTTGAGTTCGTTGCGCAGATCGCCCGGATGCGCGATCAGGTAGCCGTTTTTGCTGAGGATGAGGTTGTAGGCGCCTTCGGGATGGCCGGAGTCGAGGCGGTTCATGATCGATTCCAGACTGACGTCGAGGCTGGGGTTGATCAGGTGGCGTCCCTGGTAATCCACGGGCATCTCGAAGGTGATGGTCCATTTCCCGCCTGTCTCGTCGTAGTACAGTCCGGTCCAGACGGGTTTGCGCTCCGGGTTTTCGGATTGCAGGGTGGCCTTGATGGTCCCCAGTTCGTTCATGGGCAGGTCAGGTTTGGCCCGCAGGCCCCAGGGGTCGTCGGGGGAAAAAATCACCAGGGCGTTTTCCGGAAAGGTGACATGCAGAAAGCCGGTGGGGAGCCAGGCCGGTCCGTAGCGATTGACCAGGATGTAGGAGAGCAGCAGCCTTCGTTTGAATTCCCGCGACTCCACGGATTGGTTGTTGCCGATGAAGCTGGTTATGCCCCATGTCCGGCCCAGGCGCGGATCAAACCCGACATCGAAGAATTCCTTCTTCATGCGCGTCGCGCCGTCTTTGTCCACCACGTACATATTCCAGAATTCGTCGTCGGAAAACTCGATGTCGGACAGGTAGAGCTTCAGGAACTCGTCGCGAAAAAATTCCAGATGGGCGTATGCGTCAAGGAACGCCCGATTTTCCTGCTGCCGTCTTTCGAGCATATACTGCCGCAGATAGGAGAAGGTCCTCTCGCTGCTCATGTTGTAGACGAGAAAATAGCAGATGATGGTGGCGCTGCCCACGATGATCGTTCCCAGGAAAAGGACTTTCATGAGGATCTGTCGACTGAGACGCCGGGAAGCGGGCGCTGTGGACGTGCTCATGCGGGACGACTCCTTTGCGGCGTGGCGTTCATATCCCGGGGACCGCAATGGCTACAACGTGACAGATCAGGAGGAGGCGGCGCCGCAGGTGAAAACGGCGCGCAGATCGCACAAAGGGCGGAACATCACCGCCTGATCTCAGGTCTTTACGTATGGCGACAGAGTGTTTTTGGCGGCAGGAAACATCGCGATGAAGCTAGCAGAATCCGTTATAAAGTTCCATGCCGATTATTGTGACGTATTACGGAAGACAAGGCGTCGGTCCTTCGCTCCAATCCCGAGATAAAAAAGGCCTATCTGGGGGGCTGATCCCCGGCCGACACGTCTTTGGCGGCGACGGGGATGGGCTCATGCCCGGACCCGGCGGCCGTGTTTTTATTGCGGGGCGTCGCGTCGTCATCTCCGTCGCCGGAGGCTTGCCGTCTGGCCTCGGGGGCGCCCCGGGACGTCTTGAGGGCTTCGATATGCGCCCGGATGCAGGCCGGGGCCTTGCCGTCCACGATATCCCGGGCGATATCCACGAAAACGTTTCTGGCCTGCTCTTGCTGGGCGGCGCGCAAGGCCCCGGCGCTACGCACGGAGCCGAGGAATCCGAAGTGGCCCCAGGAGGCGTGGAAGTCCTCGGCGTAGATGATGATGACCTTCTCGTTCTCGTACAGGCTTCTCGGGAGGCGGCGCATGTTGGGCCGCAGGAAGGAATATTCCGAGGACACGATGGCGATGACCATGCCCAGATGGGGCGAGGACAGATCGACCTCGCGGTCGAATTTCTCGAAGGCCTGCGGCTCCACCAAGATGGCGTTATAGACGATGCGCCGATTCGTGTCCTGGCTGGCCTTGGCCGTAGCGCGCAGCGCCGCCGCCACCACATGGGGCGTGGCCCCCAGGCTGTAGTGCAGGCCCAGGTAGCTGGTTCCTTTCTCCTGCACAAGCCGTTGATAAAGCGGTTCTGCGCTGCGGTCGGTCACGAGCAGAAACTGCTTGCCGCATCCCCGGTCAACGAGCACCTGCGTGGCGTCCTCGGCCCGGCCTCCGCCCCAGTCGAAAAGAAAGAGCATGCCGGGATGGGCGAAAATGGTGTTGTCCTGGTTGGCCGCCAACAGGCCGTCGGCGTCGCACGCGCCGTCGTCGGGCGCGCTGGGAGCGGCGTCGGGACTTTGTGCGCCATGCGCATTGACGACAGGGGAGAGGGCCTCCCCTTTTTGACAGTGGAAGCCTGAGGAGCACGATGCGCCAGACAGAGCCGCAAGCATCGAAAAAAGGAGAAGGCACGGGAAAAGTGCCTGCGCCCGTGGGTTCTGCCTCGTCGGCGCCTGCGGCGGCCAGGGTCTCATTTCGCCTGCGGCCGACAGGCCCCGGCGCAGCACCCGCCGGAGAGAAATTCGCTGTAGGCGAAAAGGATGCGCTGTTCCCGGTTTTTGGCCTCCTCGGAAAGGGGCGGCGCGGGCGCGGCATCGGCCAGGGCGGTCAGTTCGTCGAAATGGGGGATGGTCCGCATGCCGCCCCGGGCCAGGATATGCCCGTCGGCGACGCGTAGTAAAAGCGCCTCCCGGGTGTCCGTGATAAGCGCCAGGGGCACGGGCGCGTCGCACAAAAGCCGCGCCGCGGCCAGGGTCTCGCGGATGTAGGAGCCGGGCTCGCCGGAGCAAAAGATGACCACGAGAAGCGGCGCGCCAGCGGCGCCTTCGGCCACAAGGTCCACCATGCGCGTGTAGTCCTTGCCGTTAGCCGGGAAGCAGACCCCCGCTTTGGCCCGAAGCTGCCCCTTGGGATAGCCCCGCTCCTCCACCAAAAGCCTGGCCAGGGCCTGGCGGAACTCCTCGTAGGAGGTCTCCTCCACGTCCTCGCCGGTCAGATAGTCCCGGATGACCCGGTGCAGGCTTTCCTCGTGCATGGCGTCCCCGCTGCGAAAGATTTTGCCGCACTGGCGGCGCGGTCAAAAATGTAGCATCTCGGGGGGCGGTGTCAATGCGGCGGGTCGCCTGCGGCGGCGCACGAGACGTCAAAGGGATTGGGGGGGTTAATTGAGTCGGCGCTTGGCCATGACCCGGTTCACGGTGTCGGCCAGGGTCTGCATCTCGAAGGGCTTGGCCAGAAAGTCGTCCATGCCGGAGCTTAGGAAACGCTCCCGGTCGCTCTCCATGGCGTAGGCCGTGAGCGCCACGATGGGGATGTGCCGGACCTGGCCCGGTATCTCGCCGCGCCGGATGTGGCGGGTGGCGGTCAGGCCGTCCATGACCGGCATCTGGATGTCCATGAGCACCAGGTCGAAGGGGTCTGCGGACAGGGTGCGCAGGGCGTCCTGGCCGTTTTCCGCCTCGGTGACGGCGTGGCCCATGTGGCGCAGCATGGTGGCGGCGCTTAGCCGGTTGCTGTCGTCGTCCTCCACCACGAGCACCCGCAGCGGCGTGGGAGCGTCCTGGAGGGGGGCCTCCATGGCCGGGACCGCGATCCGGCAGGTGGGCAGCCAGAAGGCGGCGGTGACGGAGAACACGCTGCCCCGGCCGGGGGTGCTCTCCACCCAGACCGTGCCGCCCAGGAGTTCGGCCAGCTGCTTGGCGATGGATAGCCCCAGGCCCGTGCCGCCGAATTTCTTGGTCAGGTAGTCCTCGGCCAGGGAGAAGCTGTCGAAGATGGCGGCCAGTTTGTCCTGCGGGATGCCGATGCCCGTGTCCGACACCCGGAAGAGCAGACATTCGCCAGCAAACCCCTTGTCCACAAAGACCCGCTGCGGCCCGTCGGGCGGGTCCTCGTAGCGGGCCACGGTCAGCTCGATGGTCCCCCGGGTGGTGAACCGGATGGCGTTTCCCAGCAGGTTGACCAATATCTGCCGCAGCCGGAAGGGATCGCCCACCAGGATGTCGCCCACCTCCTCATCCACCCGCCAGGTGAAGGTCAGGCCCTTTAAGCGGGCCTGCACGGCATGGGTCTGGCACAGGGACTCAACAAGCGAGCGGACCTCGAATTCCTTCACCGCCATCTGCACGGCCCCGGACTCCAGGTTGGCCAGCTCAAGCAGGTTGTCCACGATGGACAACAGCTTTTTGGCCGACTGGTAGGTGATGTCCCAGGATTCGGCCTGCTCCGCAGGCAGCGGGTCGGCCAGGGCCAGTTGGGCCATGCCGAAAATGGCGTTTAGGGGCGTGCGCAATTCATGGCTCATGTTGGCCAGGAACTGGGTCTTGGCCTGGTTGGCCTGCTCGGCCTGCTTCCTGGCCTCGGCCATGGACAGCTCGGCCAGTTTGCGGAAGGTGGTGTCCATGACCGTGGTCACCAGCACGTTGTGACCCGGAACCGGGAAGCTGGCCACGGTGACGTGGCGGCGTTCGCCCGTGGAGGTGGTCACGGGCAGATCCTTCCAGAACATGCGGCTCGGATCGCCGCTTTGCACGTCGGCCTGCATCTGTTCCCGAATCCGCAGCCGCTCCCCGTGGTCCGGGAACAGCCGCTCGAAATATCCCTCCAGACTCGTCAGGGCCTCCGGCGGCCAGCCCAGAATCTCGGAATAGCGGGGATTGACGAAGGTGGCCCGGCCCGTGTCCATGAAACGGACGCTGACCCCGATGGGCAGGCTGGCGAGCACGGTCTCCATGAACCGGCGGCGTTTTTTCAACTCCTCCTCGGTCAGCTTGAGGTCGTTTATGTCCCGGGCCACGGAAAAGATGCGCTGTTCTTCGGGAATGGAGTGGGACCCAAAGGACAGCCAGGTGTAGGTCCCGTCCTTTTTGCGGTAGCGGGCCTCGAAGTTGCGCACGGGAAACCCTTCCACCAGGCGCTCTCCCATGGCCAGAAAGGCCGACAGATCGTCGGGATGCACCAGTTCGACCATGGCCCGGCCCACGAGCTCGCCTGGCTCGTAGCCCAGGATCGTTGTCCAGGCCGGGTTGACCTGTTGCAGCGAGCCGGAAAAATCGGCCACGCTCAAAAGGTCTGTGGAGTGGTTGAAGAGGCGGTCGCGCTCCCGGGTCAGCTCCCGGGCCGCCGTGACGTCGGCGGCCATGAAAAGGACAGCCGTGACGCCTTCCCCCGGGTTCTCCAGCGGGGCGGTGTGCAGGCTGATCTCCAGCCGCGACCCGTCCCGCCGCCGCCTGACGACCTCCCTCCCGGCCAGGACCTCCCCGGCGAACGAGGCGGCCAGGATGGATTCGAACTCGGCCCGTTTGTCGGCCATGACCGTGGGCAGGGGCCGTCCCTTGACCTCGGCCGCCGACCAGCCGAACAGGCGTTCCGCAGCCGGACTCCACAGGCTGACCCGTCCGTCGCGGTCCAGGACGTACAGGGCTAGCGGGGAGGCCCGGACAATGGCGTCCAGGCGGTCCATGGCCGTGGTCAGCTCGGTTTTGGCCGTATCCAGACCTTTGACATGCTCACGCTGGCTGACCTCGACCCGGCGCAGAAGCACATGCAGTAAAATGCTGGTGGCCACCACGAAAAACCAGCCCTTATAGGTCTGCATGGCGGCCATGTCGCCGGGGTCGGGGAACAGGGAGTTCACGGCCATGTCGGAGAAAAGTATCCAGGCCCCGGCTGTCAGGAAATAGACGGCGGGTATGGTGAAGACGTATCGGCTGCCCGGCTGGCACATGACAGACGCCCGGAGGAGGAGGTTTTTCGTAGTGTTCTATGGATATCCCAGGGCCTGCGAGAACACAAGGAGACGATGCCCGCGCGTGGTCCGCCCGGCCCCGGCGGGTGGGGAGCGTCGGGGGGGCCTAGAGCAACACGTCCGCGTCCACGCCGAAAACGGCGGCCATTTTCTTGAGCAGCGCCGCTGACATGGAGCGCCTGCCCCGCTCGATCTGGGAGATGTGCGAGTTGGTCACCCCGCAGGCGTCGGCCACCTGTTGCAGGGTCAGGCCCCGGTGGCCGCGCAGCACGCGGACCGGGTTTTCCCCGGCCAGCAGGCGGTCCGCCACCTCGGCCGGAAAGGTTTCCTCCCGGCCAAAGGCCAGTTCGCGGGCAAAGTCCGCAAGGACCGCCGCATCCCGGACGTCCTCGGCCAGGTCCACAAGCCTGCGGTATTCCTCGATGGGCAGCACCGCGAAGGCCGGGCGGCCGTCCCGGCTGAGTATCTGGACGCTCATCGGTACGCCTCCTTGCGCTGGACGATCTCCACCGTGCTGACGACCAGTTCGCCTTTGTGAATCAGATACAGCACGCGCCAGTCCCCGACACGCAGCCGGTATCCCGGATGATCGGTGAGTTTTTTTACGCCTTGGGCCGAAAAAGGGTCCCGGGCCAGTTCGTCGAGCCTGGCCCGGATGCGCCGGGCCATATCCGTCGGGGCCTTTTTCAGGGCCTTCACGGCGGACAGGGAGAAGCGCAGGGCGTACATGGCATTTTCTAACTACTGGTATGAATCATGTCAACGGATGGTATGAGGGGGAGTCCCGCCGCCGTGCGGCTCGATTTTTGTCCGGGGATGCGGTAGTCCACGAAAAACGATGGAGAAGGCATGGATACCCACGATCACGACCCGGGCCTAAAAAGCCTGGAAGAGCAGCTTCGCCGTGAAAATCCCCTGTTGGTGGACGCCGTGGCCGCCTTTCGCAAGCTGGATACGGTGGGCAAACGGCTGGGGCTGTTGCAAAAAGGCGGCTCGCTGGCCTCGCGCATCGCCTGGTGGCCGCTTATCGCCGTCATGGGGCCGTTTTCGGCCGGGAAATCCACCTTCATCAATAGCTACCTGGGCCAGACCCTGCAACACACCGGCACCCACGCCGTGGACGACAAGTTCACGGTCATCTGCTTCACCACCGAACCGCAGGCCCGCATCCTGCCCGGCGTGGCCCTGGACGCGGACCTGCGTTTTCCGTTTTACAAGATGAGCCAGGAGCTGGAGAAGGTCGAAGCCGGGGAGGGCGGCCGCATCGACGCCTATCTGCAACTCAAGACCTGCCCCAGCGAGCGCATAAAGGGGCTTATCCTCATCGATTCACCGGGATTCGACGCCGACGCCCAGCGTACGGCCACGCTGCGCATCACCGACTACATCATGGACCTCTCGGATCTGGTGCTGGTCCTTTTCGACGCCAACCGGCCCGAACCCGGGGCCATGCGCGACACCCTGCACCATCTGGTGGCCGGGACCGTGAACCGCAAGGACTCCAACAAATTTCTCTATGTCCTAAACCGCATGGACGTCACCGCCCGGGAGGACAATCCCGAGGAGGTGGTGGGGGCCTGGCAGCGGGCCCTGGCCCAGCACGGGCTGACGGCCGGGAAGTTCTACCGCATCTACAGCCCCGAGGCCGCCCTGCCCATCGCCGACGAGGCCCTGGCCAGACGGTTCGCGGCCAAAAGGGACAAGGATCTGGCCGAGATTCATGGCCGCATGGCCCAGGTGCGGGTGGAACGGTCGTACCGCATCGTGGGGGCCTTGGAGAAGATGGCCCGGGAGATCGAGGACGGGTTCGTGCCGCGCATCCGGGACTATGCGGGCCGCTGGCGCAAAAGCGTGCTGCGCTTCGACGCGCTTTTTTTCGGGCTTTTCGCAGCGATATTCATGGCGGCTTTTTTTCTTGGCGGCCGTCCCGAGGGCGGCTTTTGGCCGGGCTGGCTTTCCTGGCTTTTCGCCGAGTCCTGGCGGGCCTGGCCGGTGACGCTTTTGCTTCTGGCCGGGGCCGGATACGCGCATTTCAAGGCCCGGGAGCTGGCCTGCGGCCGGGTGCGCCGGGCCATGACCAGCGAGACGCCGCCCGGGGCCATGCGCGAGTCCCTGGAGCGGGCCTTGGAGAAAAACGTCGTGTGGTGGCGCAGCATCTTTGCGGCGGAACCGGCCGGGTGGGGCAAGGCCTCGCGCCGCCGCATCCGTGAGGCCATCGCCGGGGCCGAGTCCCTGGTGCAGGCCCTAAACGACCGCTACGCCCATCCCTCGGGGCCGCGCCCCGAGCCGGACGAACCCTCAACCCGAATATGAAGACGCGAGAAAAAATGAATCCCGCATGCAAGGACATCACGTCCTTTCTGGTCATGGACATCCTGGAGAAGGCCCAGGGCCTGGAACGCCAGGGACACCACATCGTGCACCTGGAGATCGGCGAACCCGACTTCGACACCCCGGAGTGCGTCAAGGAGGCCGCCTGCCGGGCCATCCGCGACGGCAAGACCCACTACAGCCACAGCCTGGGCCTGATCGAGCTGCGCGAGGCCATCTGCCGCCACTACGCGGCCGAATACGGCGTGACCGTGAAGCCGCAAAACATCGTGGTCACGGGCGGCACATCGGCGGCGCTGTTTCTTTTGTTCGCGGCCTTCGCCAAGCCCGGCCAGGACGTCTTGCTGACCGATCCGGGCTACGCCTGCTATCCGAACTTCATCCGCTTCACCGGGGCCAATCCGGCCTACATCCCGGTGGCCGAGGAGGACGGCTTCCAGTTCAACCCGGACAAGCTCGCCGGGCGCATCAATGACAACACCCGGGCCATCCTGATCAATTCGCCCGGCAATCCGTCCGGCACGGTGATCGGCCGGGAGACCATGCGGCGGCTGTGCGGGCTTGGCCCGGCGATCATCTCCGACGAGATCTACCACGGCCTGGTCTACGAGGGGAAAGCGTGCAGCGCCCTGGAATATACGGACAACTGCTTTGTCTTAAACGGTTTTTCCAAGCTGCACGCCATGACCGGGTTTCGGCTGGGGTATCTCATCGCGCCCCAGAAGTACCTGTGCATCCTGCAGAAATTGCAGCAGAACTTTTTCATCTGCGCCTCGTCCGTGGCCCAGTGGGCCGGCCTTGCGGCCCTGACCGAGGCCGGGCCGGACATCGAGCGCATGCGCCAGACGTATGACCAGCGGCGCAGGTTTCTGATCAAGGGCCTGCGCGAGCTTGGGTTTACGATCCGGGTGGAGCCCACGGGGGCGTTTTACGTGCTGGTGAACGCCAGGCATCTGGGTGAGGATTCGCTGGCCCTGTCCCACGACATCCTGGAGAAGGCGCACGTGGGGGTGACGCCGGGCATCGACTTCGGCCCCGGCGGCGAGGGGCATCTGCGGTTTTCCTACGCCAATTCGCTGGAGAATATCGAAGAGGGGCTGCGGCGGCTTAAGGGGTATATTGAGAGGCGGTGAGAGTCGCCGTTTCAAAGCGCACGTCCGGCACGCCGACCATGCGCTTCTTCCCGGCCACGCGCGGCGGCTATCCCGCCAGGATGCGCGGCGCGACTCCACGTCTCCCGGTTTTGGCCCTCCTCCTCCCTGGCGCCTGCGCTGCCGCCGTCGTCAGGGCGTCACGATGTTGAACCAGGGATCGACGTCGTCCATCATGGCCAAAAGGTTCGGCAGGGCGGCCGGATCGCCCTGGAGCGCGGCCTTTTTGCCCGCCAGCACCTTGTCCAGGCTGGCCTTTCCGAGCAGGACGTAGGTGAAAATCTCCTGGGGCATGGTCAACGTGGCGTCCGCGTCGGCGGCCTGGGCGTGGGGCCGGTGGGAGAGGGCGCAGTTTTCCAGGGACAGGACGTACTGCTCGTTTTTGTCGGTGAAGACGAAATTGATCGTGCACCGTTTGCCTGCGGCCTTCTCCGGGCTCAGGCGCACGGCCATGGCGTCGAAAAGCAGGTCCGGGGGCAGGTTGCGCACGTAATCCAGGTTGGGCGCCTTGCCTTCGACAAGCGGCGTAACCCCGTGGCGCAGCTCCAAGGCCCCGGTCAGGTAGAAATTGCGCCAGGGGCCGGACTCGGCCTGATAGCCCAGCTGCTCCAGGGCGTCCGCAGCCAGTTCACGGGCGGGCATGTTGTCGGGGTCGGCGAACACCACCCGGTTCATGACCTCGGCCACCCAGCGGTATTCCCCCCTGTCGAAATCCTGTCTGGCCTGGTGCATGACCGCATCGGCGCCGCCCATATATGCGACGTATTTTTTCGCCGCGTCCACGGGCACGAGACCGTTGAGGTTGGCGGGGTTGCCGTCGAACCAGCCGAGATATTTCACATAGGCGCCCTTGGCGTTGTGGCGCAGGGTTCCGTAATAGCCGCGCATGGCCCAGTGGCGCTCCAGGGACTCAGGAAAGGCCATGCGCTCGGCGATCTCGTCCGGCCCATAGCCCTGGTTGGCCAGCCGCAGGGTCTGGTCGTTGATGAAGCGGTAGCCGTCGCGCCCCAGGCGCAGCATCTCGTTGACCCGGTCCTTTCCCCACACCGGCCAGTGGTGCATGCCGTACATGACGTCCGACTTGTCGCCCCACAGGGTGATGGTCTGGTCGAGGTGCTTGGACCACGAGAGGGGATCGCGGATCTTGGCCCCGCGCAGGGTGTAGATGTTGTGCAAGGTGTGGCAGCAGTTCTCGGCTGCGGTCACGGCCCGAAGCTGCGGCAGATACCAGTGCATCTCGGCGGGCGCCTCGGTGTCCGGGGCGAGCATGAACTCGAACTCCACGCCGTCGATGGTCATGGTCTGGCCGGTGCGGGTGACGAGGTCCGTGGGCGGGATGATGGTTATCGTGCCCGAGGAGAGGGTCATGCCCAGGCCCGACCCGACCTGCCCCACGGGCGAGGCCGGAAGCAGATTGCCGTACATGTACATGGCGCGCCGCCCCATGGCCGTGCCCGCCAGGACGTTCTCGGTGACCGCCGCCTCCATGAATCCCACGGGAGCGACGATCTTCACCCTGCCGGACGCGACGTCGGCCTCGTCCGCCACGCCGCGCACGCCGCCGTAGTGGTCGGCGTGGCTGTGGGAGTACAGCACCGCGACCACCGGCCGTCTGGGCCTGTGCGCATAATAGAGCTCCAGGGCGGCCCGGGCGGTTTCGGCCGAGATGAGCGGATCGACCACGATCAGGCCGGTGTCGCCCTCGATGATGGTGAGGTTGGAGATGTCGGCGTTGCGCACCTGATAGAGCCGGTCCACGACCCGAAACAGTCCGCCCTTCATGGTCAGGCGGGACTGCCGCCACAGGCTCGGGTTGACGGTCTGCGGCGCGGTCTCCGACTGTTCGATGAACGCATACTGCGCCATGTCCCAGACCGCTTCGCCTGCGGCGTTTTTGATCACCCCGCCGCCCGGAAGCGGAGCGATGAAGCCGCGCGTGGCCTCCTCGAAATCCAGGGCGTCGCCGAAATCAAGCAAGGCCCTGACCCGTTCGTTGGCGGTCTTGGTGGCGGCGGAGGCCGGTTTGGCGCCGCCGGGGGCGTTCGCTCCGGCCAGGGCGTAGCGTGGGACGAAAAGAAGAAAAAGCGCCGCCAAAAGACCCAAAAGCGCAGGAGTGTCCATCGCGACCCCACTTGGTAGGTAAAATACGTTTTTGACCCGCCGTCATCCGCAACTACGCAAGCGACACCGTCTCAAAGCTCATGTCCGACAGATCGACGATGAGCACCTTCCCGGCCAGACGCGGCGGCCTGCCCGCCAGGACGGCCAGCGCCTCTGCGGCCTGAAGCCCGGCCACCACCGTCACCCCGGCCGCCTGACAGCCCAGGGCGTTTTCGGCTGGCGCGGCGCCCGGTCCGCCGGTCCCGAACATCTCCCACAAGGCCGGCCCGCCGGGCATGACCGTGCCCACAAAGCCCGTGTCCCCGGCCACGGCCGCCGTCACCAGCGGCACGCCGCAGGCCGCCGCCGCCCGGCCCAGAAGCGGCCGGTCCGCCAGTCCCCCCAGGGCGTCCACCGCCACCTGCGTCCCGACCACAAGCGCCTCCATGCCCGCCTGGTCCAGAAACGCCGCCTGGGCCGAGACCGAAAGCGTGGGATTGACCGCCGCCGCCCGGGCCAGCGCCGCCTCGGCCTTGGGGCGGTCTAGCCGGGCGTCCTCGGCCAGAAGCTGGCGGTTCAGGTTCGATTCCTCGAAGCGGTCGCCGTCGGCGGCGCGGATGGTCCCCACCCCGGTGCGGACAAGTATCTCAAGCACCGTGCCCCCAAGGCCCCCCAGGCCCGCCAGGGCCGCTGCGGACCGCAAAAGCCGGGCCTGTTCGGCCGGGGAATAGGCCATGAAATTGCGCAGGTAGCGGCCGGGCAGGATGCCCGCATCCAGGGCTGCGGCGTCCACCTCGCGGGCGCACAGGCCGAAGGTCCGGGCCAGCTCCAGGGCATGGCGGCCGGAGAGCACCGTGGCGGGCGCGCCGTCCGGCAGGCGTCCCGGCGCGGCCCGGGCGGCGATGGCGCGGGAGAGGTCCATGTCAACCGCCGCTTAGGGTGGGCAGCAGGGTGACGGCGTCGCCGGGGGACAGGGGCGTGTCCAGGTCGGCTGGCGCGCCGTTTAGCAGGATGGTTGTGACCTTGGCGGCGGGCAGGTTCAGGGCGGCCAAAAGATCGGCCACCCGCCGGATGCCCTCGGAAAGCGGGAAGGCCCCGGCGTTTTCGGGCTGATGGGCGGCCAGGGTGGCCAGGCACTTGACCGTGACCGCGCCCCGCGAGGCGCCCCGCGAGATGACCGGAGAGACGGGCGGCGGGCCGCCGGGTGCGGGGGGGGCGGCCGGGCCGGTCATGTCACTCCTGGGGCAGATCGACCCACGTTTGCAGGGCGGCGATGATCTTTTTGGCCTGGTCGCGGCTGGAGATGGCGAATTTGGACTGGGAGCGGTATTCGTCGTTTTGCTTTTTGTAGCGCCGGATGATGTAGCGGTCCGGGCCGTAGTCGCCAAGCTTGTTGTCCCACTGGGTGAAGCGGAAGATGATGGTGGTCCAGGCCCCTTTGGAGAGCACGACCTTGTCCAGCTCCTTGACCTTGAGCTGGCCGTCTTCCTCGTAATTGATGGTGATCTCGTCGATGGTGGCGGCCATGGAACCTTCCTTGATGGTGAGTGGAGGCGATGCGGCGACGGCGTCAGCAGGCCGTGGCTTCGCTCTGGGACGCCCGTTCGCGGTGCTTTTCGGCCAGACGGACCTCGCGCCGGGCCCTGGCCTCGCGGTTGCGGCGGCAGTCGTCCGCCGTCTCCAGGATCAGTTCCGGCACAGGCGTTGGGCAGCGGTCCGCAGAAAGGGCCACGTAGGTCAGATAGGCCGATCCCGTGTGCCGGATCTCGCCGGTGATCAGGTCCTCGGCCTCGACCCGCACCCCGATCTCCATGGAGGTGCGCCCGGCGTAGTTCACGCTGGCCTTGAAAATCACCACCTCGCCGATAAACGCCGGTTTGAGGAAGTCCATGCGGTCGAAGGAGGCGGTGACCACGGCCGTGCGGCAATGGCGCATGGCCGCGATGCTCCCGGCGGTGTCGATGCATTTGAGGATGACGCCGCCGTGGACGTTTCCGGCCGGGTTGGCGTCCTGGGGCAGCATGCGCTGCAACACCACGGCCTGGCTCTCGGAGACGGACTTTCCAGGCCTAGTCATGGACGGTGTATCCCCTGTGGCGCATGCATTCGTCCACGATCCGGCCTTGCCGTTCCTCGGCCACGGCGGGATCGGTGACGGTGCCGGTGGAGACCAGGGACTGGTTCTGGCAGTCGAGGTAGTCGCTTTCGGTGGCCACGCGGGTGTCGTAGTCCGGGGCGGTTCCGGCGCAGCCGATGCATGCAAGGGTCATGGCCAGGGCGGCCAGGGTGAAAAACCGACGCATGGAAGTGCTCCCGAGGGCTGGATGTGCATTAACGCACCGACATCGCAAACGGAAGTCGGGCCTGTCCCCATGCTATACCGTCGGCGCAACGGCCGGTCAACAAGGGAAACGCCAGCGCCTGCCCCCCTCCCTGGTCATTGCAGGCCGAATTTTTTCATCTTGCGCCACAGGGAGGCCCGGTCGACGCCCAGGACCGCAGCGGCCCTGGAGCGGTTCCCGGCGCAGTGTCCGAGCACCCAGGCCACATGGCGGCGTTCGTTCTCCTCCAGGGTCACGGGCTCGCCCAGGCATGGCCGGGCCACGCGCACGGACTCGACGCCCAGATCCGGCGGCAGATGCCTGGCCTCGATGACCTCGCCGTCGGCCATGACCGCCGCCCGCTCGATGATGTTCTCAAGCTCGCGCACGTTGCCCGGGAAGGGATAGGAGACCAGGACCTCCATGACCTCCGGGGCCATGGTCAGGCTGTCCTTGCCGAGCTTTTTGGCCATCTTGGCCAGAAAAAACCGGGACAGCAGGGCCACGTCCCCATCGCGTTCGGACAAAGGCGGCAGGGTCAGGACGATGACGTTTAGGCGGTAGTAGAGGTCCTGGCGGAAGCGCCCGGCCTCCATCTCGCGTTTGACGTCCTTGTTGGTGGCGGCCACTATGCGCACGTCCACGGGGATGTCCCGCGATCCGCCCACCCGGCGGATGACCCGCTCCTGCAGGGCGCGCAGGAGCTTGACCTGCATGGCCGGGGATGTCTCGCCAAGTTCGTCCAGAAAGATCGTGCCCCCGGGCGCGGACTCGAAAAGCCCCTTTTTCAGGCGCACGGCCCCGGTGAAGGCCCCGGGTTCGTGGCCGAACAGCTCGTTTTCCAGCAGCTCCTCGTTGAAGGCCCCGCAGTTGACGGCCAGGAAGCGTTCCTCGCGGCGTTCGCTCAGGACATGGATGGTCCGGGCCACCAGTTCCTTGCCCGTGCCGGTCTCGCCCAGGATCAGCACCGTGGAGTCCGTGGGGGCCACCTGGGCCACGGTGCGCTTCAAACGCTCGATGGCCGGGCAATGCCCGATGATGGTCAAGGGGTCCGGCTTGTCCCTGAGCCGCTCCCGCAGGGACTTGACCTCCTGGCGCAGCCGCCGCTTCTCCAAGGCCTTCTGGGCCAGAAGCCGGGCCTCCTCGATGCCGTAGGGCTTGGCCAGATAGTCGTAGGCCCCCCGGCGCATGGCCGTGACCGCCGTCTCCACCGTGGGATAGCCTGTGACCACCACGACTTCCGTGTCCGGCCACAGGACCTTGGTCCGCTCAAGCACCGCCAGCCCGTCCACGCCCTCCATGATCAGGTCGGTGATCACCAGGTCGAATTCGTTTTTCTCCAGTTCCGCCAGGGCCTCGTGGCCATTCGCGGCCACGGTCACCTGGGCCCCGCGCCGGGAGAAGACATGGGCCAGATTGTTGCGGGCGATGGGCTCGTCGTCCACCACCAGTATCTGCGGCGGCAAATCGCTCATGCCGATACCTCCCGGGGGCCTTTCTCGCGCAGCGGCGGGCAGGCCGCGCCGTCCATGGGCAGGCGCAGGACGAAACACGCCCCGCGCCCTGGTTCGCTTTCGGCCAGGATGACGCCGCCGTGTTTTTTTATGATGCCAAAGACCACGGAAAGCCCCAGGCCCGTGCCCTTGCCCACCTCCTTCAAGGTGAAAAAGGGGTCGAAGACCCGGCCCAAATGTTCGGGGTCGATGCCCGGGCCTGTGTCCTGCACCCGGATCACGGCCTGTCCGGCCTCACGGTCCGCCTCTGCGGACACGGTGATGGTCCCGGGCCGATCGCCGATGGCCTGGGCGGCGTTTAAAAACAGGTTCAAAAAGACCTCCTGCATGCGCTGGGAGTCCAGGGGCACGCACAGGTCGTCCGGAACCCGGCGGGCGATGTCCACGTCGGCCGGAAGCTGGGAGGCCACCAGTCCCACGCAGCGCTCCACCAGGTCGGCCAGCCGGGTGGGCTTGAGGCTGAACTCGTTTTCCCGGGAGAACTCCAGCAGTCCCTTGACGATGTCCCTTGAGCGCAGGACCTCGTGGTGGATGTTGTCCAGCATCTGGCCCACGAAGGCGTCGCTTTTGCCGATGTCCTCCTCGCGCAGTATCTGGCAGGAGGTGGAGATGTTGTTGAGGGGGTTATTGAGCTGATGGGCGATCCCGGAGGTCAGAACCCCCAGGGACGCCAGCTTTTTTTCCTGCAAGAGCTGGTTTTGCCGCTTGTCGAGCTCAACGATCATGCGGTTGAGGGCCTTGACCACGTCCCTGGTCTCGTCGCGCCCGGGCGGTAGGTCGATGGTCTGGAAGTGCCCCGTGGCCACCCGCCGGGTGGCGTCCTCGATGAGGTGCAGGGCGGTGAGAATGCGCCGCCCCACCACCCAGGAGAACCCGATGCCCAGAAAGATCAGGGCCAGGGTGGACAGGAGCAGTTGGCGTTTGAGGTTGTCCACGATGTGCAGGATGTCGTCGCGCTGCACCTGTTTGATGCGCCGGGAGGTGTCCACCATGGCCTTGCCCTGTTCGCGCAGATCGGCCTTGGTCTTTTCCACAGCTTTGAGCGGCGTGGTTCCGGTCATGTCGGCCAACCGCTTAGCGGCATCGCGGTAGGCCGCCAGTTGGTCCCGCAGGCCGACGAAATCGGCCTGCCCCTGAGCGGGGAGCTGCCCCTCCAAGGGCGGGGCGATGATGCCCTGGATGATTTCGAGGCTGCGTTCCACAAAAAGCAGACTTTCCCGGTAGTCCTCCTCCATGGCGTAGAGCAGGTAGTTTTTCTCGTAGCGGCGCACCTCGAGGATGTCGTTGCTTAGGTCGTCCACCACCTCGGCCAGACGCAGGGCCTCGCCGATGCGCAGCAGGTGGTCGTATGAGATGCTGCCCAAAAGCCCCATGCCCGCAAATCCCACGATGATGCTCATGATGATTTTTTGGCGGATGTTCATGCCGAGGCCTCTGTCTCGCCAGCCTGCGGCGCGGGGTTGTCGAAGGCCGCGACCAGGGCTTGGCGCACCTCGGCTACAAGGATGATGCGCGGCAGGGTGGCCATGCTCCGCCCGGCCTCCTCCACGTCGGCGGCGTTTTCCAGGGGCAAAACCACGGCGGCCATCCCGGCCCGCACGGCGGCCAACAGCTTCTCGCGCACCCCGGCCACCCGCAGCACCCTCCCGGACAGGGATATCTCGCCGGAAAAGGCCATGTCCGGCGGCGTGGCCCGGCCCGTGAGCAGGGAGAAAAGGGCCACGGCCATGGTCAGCCCGGCGGACGGCCCGTCCTTGGACACGCCCCCGGCCGGGATATGGATGTGGATGTCGTGGTCCGCGAAAAACCCCGGGTCCAGGCCGAAGTCCTGGGCGTTGCTGCGCAGGTGGCTCAGCGCAATCTGTCCCGACTCCTTGAGCACCTCGCCAAGCGAGCCCGTGAGCAGGAGGCGGCTGGCCCCGCGCATACGCGAGACCTCCACGGTGACGATCTCCCCTCCGGTCTCGGACCAGACCAGCCCGGCCGCCGCGCCCACCTGGGGTTCGCGTCCGGCGGCCTCGTGGTCGAAACGGGGGGGGCCAAGCAGCGAGGCGGCCATGTCCGGGGCGATGTCGCCCTCAAATCCGGACTTGCCCTCGGTCAGGCACACCCGGGCGATCTTGCGGCAGACCCGGGCGATCTCGCGCTCAAGTCCCCGCACCCCGGCCTCGTTGGTGTAGTTGCGGATGATGCGCGTCAGGGCCTGCCGGGTGAAGTCCGGGAAGGGGTGGGTCAGGCCGTGCTCGCGCAGTTGTTTGGGGACCAGGAACCGGGTGGCGATCTCGATTTTTTCCTCCTCGGAATAGCCGGAAAAGGGCGTCACCTCCATGCGGTCCAAAACCGGCCCGGCCAGCCGTTCGGTGGAGTTGGCCGTGGCGATGAAAAAGACCCCGGACAGGTCGAAGGGGACTTCAAGGTAGCGGTCCACGAAGCGGCAGTTCTGTTCCGGGTCCAGGATCTCAAGCAGGGCCTGGGCCGGGTCGCCTTTGACGTCGTGGCTGATCTTATCCACCTCGTCGAGCATGAACACGGGATTACGCACGGAAAGCCCCCGAAGCGCGGTGATCACCCGGCCCGGCAGCGCCCCCACGTAGGTGCGGCGATGGCCGCGAAGCTCCGCGTCGTCGCGCAGATCGGCCAGGGACATGCGGGTGAACGACCGGCCCATGGCCTGGGCGATGGCCATGCCCACCGAGGTTTTGCCCACCCCGGGCGGCCCCACGAAGCACAAAATGGGCGAGCGGGCCGCCGCCTCGGCCGGTCGTGCGGCCAGGATGCCGCGTACCGTCGTACGCAGTTCGTCCAGGTCGATGGGCTTGGTCAGGTAGTGGGCTGCGCCGGTTTTCATGGCCCGAACGGCCGTGTCCACGGTGGCGTAACCGGTGACGATCATGATCTGGGTGGCCGGGGAGACCTGTTTGGCCTTGTCGAGCAGTTGCAGCCCGTCCATGCGGTCCATTTTCAGGTCGGTGACGATGAGGTCGAACTCGAAGCGGCGCACCCGCTCAAGCGCCGCCTGCCCGTTCTCGGCCGTCTCCACCTTGTAGCCCTCGCGCGACAGCACGTGGCGCAGGTTTTCCCGGGCGATGGACTCGTCGTCCACCACGAGTATCCAGGCCTCGCGGTTGTGGCGCATGGTACGCGAGGCCAGATGCTCCAGGATGCGGTCTTTTATCTGCCCGAGTCCGGCGTGGCTGGCGTCGAGCACGGACTCGGCCCGGGCCAGGTCGGTGTTGTCCGGGGTCGTCGCGTTCCAGGGCAGGGATAAAAGAAGCTCCACGTAATTGGTGGAGATGGCGTATTCGGCGGCCGACGGGTCGGTGGCGGACAGCTTCGCCAACTCCGCGTCCACAGCCTCCCGGGCGCCCTGCGGCAGATCGGCTGCGGCGGCGCGTTCGGCCAGCCCCTGCGGGGCCTTTGCCGGGTCCTTACGGTCCTCATCATGTTTGCGGAAAAAAATCATGTCCAGGCCCTCCCCGGGGCGCGCTGCTGGCCGTGTTGCAGGAACGAACGGTTGTTGCAAAAGCGAACACAGCCCGCGCCAAGTTTTTCTCTCATGATTTCATACTGATAGATCATATCTTATGCCTTTGTGTTCGTTTTTGCAACGTCCGCGCCTGCACCCTATCCGTCAGTCCTAAGAAAATTATCAAGTTATTCAAGCATATTGCCCTAAAACACCGGAGTGGCACGGCTCTTGTTAAAAGACAGCAAATGCAACTTTCAAACCGGAGTGAGCGCCATGGGCAGCTTGAAGAACACGATGGAATCGACCTTTGCGGGAGTGGCCTTCGCCGAACGGGACATGGCTGGCGAGGCCAAGCAGATGTTGGGTGAAGACGACGAGGAGCCAAAGCCCCGTAAACGGGCCGCGCAGCAGATGGCCGGGCAGGTGAAACGCAAGGGACTGCGGGCGGACTAGGATATGGCGGCTGACAGCATCAAACGGGCCTCCGGCGCCGGGCGTCGCGCCCATCGGTTCGGGCGCAGGCCGCAGCCTCCCGAGGGGGTGCGGGTGCAGCGGCTCCCGGTCCAGGTCCGCCTGGACGACTACGCAGAGGCCCTGAGCCTGGCCGAGTCCGGCGAGCTGCTTATGGCCGAACGGGTCATCACCCGCCGGGGGCAGGGCCGCAAGCGGATCGTGGTGCTTGGCCGAGGGCGGCAGTTTCCCCCCCGGCTGGCCGGGTACGCCCTGCATCTGGCGCAGCGGCTCGGCTACGGGCTGGTCTTTTTAAGCGTCGGCCCGGGCGGGCCTTCCGATGCGCACGGGACTGCGGGAATGAGCGGGTTTTTGCGCGAATCCTTTGCCGCCGCCGTTTCGGAGGCCGTCCGGCCCCATCTGCTCAAGGCCCTGGAGCTGGGGGTAGAGGCCGGGCACATGGTTCATTTCGGGGAACCCGAGGAGGCCGTGCGGGCCGTCAGCGACGGCCTGCACCGGGTGGAACTGATCTTAAGCGACCCAGGCAATGCCGAAGGAGTGGGGCTTTCGGCCCCGGCAGCCGTCTTCACGGTTTCCTGAGGACGGTTGCGGCATCGGGCCGTCGGCTGTGGCTTGGTCCATTTTTGCCCGGCCATGTTCAAAATTTCACAGGTGGACCCACGGCACGACGACAGACGTTGTTTCAACGAATCCGCCCCGGAACGGGGTGAAAACCGCATGGAGGATCAGATCATGGCACACACGGAAAAGGCCGGACGGCCGGTAAAAAAGACCATTGCCTATGGCCTGGCGACCGTCGCCCTGTACGCCGGGGTGTTCTCCTACGCCGACGCCCTGGCCGCCCGGTTCTCCCAGGGCGCGCTGTGGGCCGCCGGGCCCATCGCCACGGTATTCGTGTTTTCCTGGGCGCATGGCTCGTTCGCCTCGAACCTGTGGGCCTGTCTGGGAATCACGGCCGGCAAGCGCGTCGTGAAGCGTCCCGCCGTGCAGCCCACGGCCCGTCCCCAGGCCCGGGCCACCCTCAACGCCTGATGCCGCGACCGCTGCATGGCGGACGGCGATTGCTGCGGGAAACGAGTGCAATACAGTGGGTTCCTTGAAAACACCGGTGTGTTTTTCAAGGGGACAACGCCTAACCGACGCCGGGAGGATCATGGATCATGGATACGCTTTTGCTCGACGCGACAAAATTCATCACGCTCACCCCTGAGAACATCACATTCTTATTCATCGTGGGGTTCATCGGCGGTCTGGTCAGCGGCTTCATCGGCTCCGGCGGGGCGTTTGTGCTCACCCCGGGCATGATGAGCCTGGGGGTTCCGGGCACGGTGGCCGTGGCCAGCAACATGTGCCACAAGTTCCCCAAGGCCCTGGTGGGGGCCATCAAACGCTTCAAGTACGGCCAGGTGGACATCAAGCTCGGTCTGGTCATGGCCGCCTCGGCCGGGGTGGGCGTGCAGGTGGGCATCATGCTGCAAAACGCCATCCTGTCGCGCTGGGGACAGGCCGGAAGCGACCTGTACGTGAGCCTGTCCTTCGTGGCCGTTTTGGTGATCGTGGGCGGCTACGTCCTGCGCGACGCCGTGACCACCTCCCGCAAGGGCGGCGACGAGCAGGTGGCGCCCCTGGCCCGCAGGGTCCAGGCCATCGAACTGTGGCCCATGATGACCTTTAAGACCGCCGGGATACGTGTTTCCTTCTGGTTCACGGTGCCCGTCGGGTTCGCCACGGGCATGCTGGCCGCCACCATCGCCGTGGGCGGCTTCATCGGCGTGCCGGGCATGATCTACGTGCTGGGCGCGTCGAGCATAGTGGGCTCGGCCACGGAACTGGTCATCGCCTTCGTCATGGGCCTTTTCGGGTCCATCAACTGGGCCATGCAGGGCATGGTGGACATCCGGCTGGTGCTCATCATCCTGGGCGGTTCGCTTCTGGGCG
>Ga0209467_1000280_pt1 | contig 85416 bp, 80 predicted proteins | sample Higcelwee11metaG_FD_187175 | JGI IMG/M metagenome (GOLD analysis project Ga0209467, IMG submission 187175) | Freshwater pond sediment microbial communities from the University of Edinburgh, under environmental carbon perturbations - High... | ecosystem: Environmental > Aquatic > Freshwater >...
TTTAAATACATAGAAGTTTACTATAATAAAAAGAGGCTTCATTCGACTTTGGGATATGTCAGCCCTGAAGATTATGAAAAAATATTTATTGCTTAACTAAGTGTCTACAAAAAAGACTTAAGTCCAAACAGTGAGAACAATGCGGGAGAGGGCTTTCTATTAATATTATTATATGCTTCAGCAAAAGACGAATGATAAGAAAAAAAACAGAATTTGCCGAAGGCAAATTTATCTCTGATTGGAGCGCAGGGTTCTGTCTGAGCCGAATCCGCTGAAAGCGGTTCGGTGAGTTCTGCGCGACAAAGAGCGTGAGGGGGTTGCAAAGGGGCGAGAGTCGGCGATTGAGACTTTCGCCCCTTTGATCTTTTGCATGACACCATGCAAATAATGAATACCAAAGGCGAAGCCTTTGAAAGTATGCCCGACTCTCGGGCATTTTTTTAAAAAAATTGGAACTTTTTCCGTAAAAATGTGATTTACTAGATAAGAAGAGGAAGATATGAAAAAAATAAAAATCGCCTTTGTGTTGATGGGAAGCACCATTATAATTCTTTCTGCGTTTATTATTTTTTCACTGGTCACCGGGTTTAATCCCGATATGAGAAGACCGCCTGATTTTGAGAAAATAATTACGAAAATGAAATCCGATCTCGATTTGACCGATGAGCAGGTGATCAAGATCCGTGCTCTTCATGAACCGTTTAATGCAAAACTTGGAGAAAACAGAAAAAAAATAGAAGAGAAGCGCGATAAACTTTTTTCTCTTACTTCTGCTTCAGAATATAATGAGAAAGAAATAACAAAAGTACTCGAAGAAATTGATTCGATAGAGCGTGATAATAAAATAAGGTTTATGCGACTTCGCTTTGAAGGTGAAAAAATTCTCACTGAAGAACAGAAAAAAATATTTAGAGATAAGATGTGCCGCCATATAAAATTCAGAAACCGCGGACCGGAACGTCATGACTGAAAATGAGTTTGCGGAATTGTTTCGTGAGACCAAGAAAATAGTTCTGTCTGCAATCGGAAGACATTTCTCCCGAAACTATTCTCATTATATTGATGACGTAGTTCAGGAAACATACATCCGTTTTGTGCGCAATGTCGACAAAAAGGTTTTTCCTGATAATCGAAGCAGAAATAATTATCTCTATACTATCGCAAAGAATGAATCGCTTAGAGCTGCTGAGAGACTGAGGCGTGAAGAGCTTAAAGCGCATATGGCAATCAAGGCTGATCTTATTAAAGAAAGCCGCGATGAAACATCCCATGATGAAGATTTTGAATGTCTCCGTGAATATATTTCAAAGCTTCCGTCTAAGTACAGAGATGTCGTTTCACTTCTGGCGGAAGGCAGAAGTGAAAAAGAAATTTCGGCGAAGCTTGATATTAAATGCGGAACGGTGAAATCGAGAAGCCACCGTGCCAGGGCAATGCTGAAAGAACTGATGGAGGAGGATAACTATGAATTTACAAATTAAAAAAGACTCATTTGAGCGTGCTATTGAATTCAGAATGGAAAGCGCTAAATGGGAAAGAAATATGATCCGGTCAATAGTCACTTCTCCCTTATTTCGTGAAGCAAACCGGCAGAATGTCTCAATGCAGAACTATTATTTTAAAGCTGCAGCATTTCTTCTCGCTGTTGCTGTTTCTGTGATGCTTCTCGGCAAAGTATTCGGTGAAAAAGATGAAACTTATTCCGCTTATCTTATAAGTGAAGAGACTTCTGCTGAATATTTTTCTTATGATTTTTCGGGCGGTGATTTCTGATGAGCATGAAGAAGAAAGTATTTATAGTGTCGGCAGCTGTCATTATCATTATAGCGGTTGTTCATTTTTTCAGAAAAAGCGGAGAGTTTACACCGGTAAAAAACGGCAAAGTAGTCGACGCAGTTTATGCGCTTGGTACCGTAAAACCTTTGCTTTACTATAATCTCCGAATGGGAAATAACAGCGCAATCTCCCGCATTTATGTTGTTGAAGGTTCATCGGTGAATAAGGGAGATCCTTTGCTTGCTACAAGCGATATGATTACTATGCGTTCTCCGATTAGCGGAACTGTTACCTCTGTTAATTTTAAAGAGAATGAGCTCGTTTCCACCAATGCCAATGTTCTTTCTGTTGTCGATATGAAAAAACTGTATGTTCAGATATCTCTTGATCAGGAATCTGTTTTAAGAATACGCAAAAATCAAACGGCGGAAGTTTCTTTTGAAATGCTGCGGGATAAAAAAGTGAACGGAAAAGTTTCTGCAGTGTTTCCGTCTGACGGTGAATTTCTGGTGAATATATCGCTTGATTCGGTGCCCGAAGAAATTCTTCCGGAGATGACATGTGATGTAGCTGTTAAAATAGCAGTGAGGGATAATGCAGTAATGATTCCGTCATCGGCTGTAACAAATGAAGGGGTCGTTGTTTTGCGCGGCGGTAAGAAGATGATGCTGAAGCCGAAAACTCAGATGATAGATTCCGAGTGGGTAGAAGTTACAGATGGAAGCATTTCCGCAAATGACAAAGTTTTAAGCGGCGCGAAGTCCGTCAAAAAGAGGAAATGAGGTTATATGTGGTTTCTCGCGTTAAAGCATATAGTTACGCGCAAGAGTCAGACTCTTTTGACTTTTACAGCGATTGTTATGGGGTCGGGAGGCTTCATTGTTTTTTCGGCAATGCAGCTCGGCTTCAAAGAATACATGATTTCAAACTTAATTGAAAGAGACGGTCATATTCGAATTTCTCCGAGAAACGAAACTATTTCCGAAGAAAATGTAAATGGTCTATTTTATGACGGCTCAAATGTTAAGTGGCTCAATAAGCCTACAGGTCGCAGATCTAATGCTAATCTAACGAGTGCAGTTAAATGGTTCGCGAAACTGGATTCAATGGATGAAGTTAAGAACTACGCGCCTATTGCATCGGAAACATTTATAGTTACAAAGGGAAATTTTTCGAAATCCGTTTCGCTTACCGGCATAGACCCGGAAAAGCATAGAAACGCTACCAATCTTTTTGATTATGTTGTGGAAGGCGATCTCAATGCAGTGACAAACGGGCTTTCTCTTGTTTTTGCCGGTAAACGTTTCCTTGAAGACTTCGGACTTAAGAAAGATGATACTGTTATAGTGGCGTCACCGGACGGTTCACTTTTTCCGATGAGAATAATCGGAACATTTGACACGGGAGATTTCCGTACTGACGGACAGACTCTCTTTACTTCAATTTCAACAGTTCAGAAGATGATCGGAAAGCCCGGATATATCAATAAGATAATTGTAAAAATAGATGATGTTTCAAAAGCTGCTGAAACAGCAACAAAGTGGCAGAGCGGATCTGTCGATGATGTCGAAAGCTGGGATCAGGCGAATGAAAATTTTCTGTCAATGACAAAGACTCAGGATACAGTGCGTGACGTTACTACGATAACTTTCATAATAGTAGTCGCATTCGGTATTTATAATATTCTCAATATGGTGGTTAATCACAAGCAGAAAGAAATTGCCATACTACGGTCAATAGGTTATACAGAAAATGACACAGTATTTCTTTTCTTGATTCAGGGAGCACTAATCGGTATTGCCGGTGTAGCTGCCGGTGAAGCAATTGCTTTCTTTTTCTGTAAATATCTTGAAACGCTTAAGATACCAATGGGCAGAGGTCACATGAGAATATCATGGGATGTAATGATTTATGTTAAGAGCTTTGTTCTGGTTTTCGGTTCTGCTCTTGTGGCAAGTTATTTCCCTGCACGTTCGGCGGGAAAACTTTCTCCTATTGAAATTATTAAAGGCACAAGCTGATGAAAATAATAGAATGCAAAAATATGGTCAAAAGTTTCGGGCATCCGCCGGTGACTATTCTAAAAAGTCTGAATTTTTCTGTAGATGAAGGTGAATTTCTTTCTGTTACCGGACGTTCGGGTTCGGGAAAGTCTACACTTCTTTATACCGTTAGCGGTTTGGATCCTTTGACATCCGGTAGTGTTTTTGTTCTAGGAGAGGAAGTTCATCGTATGCCGAGTAAAGAAACGCATGAATTCAGGAACCAAAAGATAGGATTTGTTTTTCAGTTTCATTATCTTCTTCCTGAACTTACAGCGCTTGAAAATATTCTGATGCCTGCGCGAAAGATTAAGATGGAAAAACAGAAAACTTCTTATGCGCTGGAGCTGATGCATGATTTTGAAATTGAAAATTGCAAAAATAAAATACCTGCTCAGATGTCTGGGGGAGAACTTCAGCGTACTTCCATAGCCCGTTCCCTTATTATGGAGCCGCGCATTCTTTTTGCCGATGAGCCGACGGGAAATCTTGATACCGAAAACGGTGAAAGGGTTATGCATATTTTCGAAAAGGTTAATAAAAATTTTTCAACAACTGTTATTATGGTAACACATGAGCACGATTTTGCTAAACGAGCCCGCCGCACAATACATCTTACAGATGGAGTTATAGAATCTGATGTTCTAAACGTTTCTGCTAAGCGAAAAAAATGATATTATTCTAACATTTTCATTCTCCTCTGCCCTGCTTCCGCTTATGAATGCGGCGGACGCAGGGAATCTTTTTTTCTGAACAACTGATAAAATATCAAAGAATTTCCGTATTAATTACGGAGGTTATTATGAAACTGCGAAGTACCGTAAATATTGAATTGAATTCTTACTTGCTGATAATTCGAGCGTGTAAAGCTCAAAAGACTACTGTATCTAAAATGATAGCTCTGGTTTTAAAAGATGCTGTTTTGAAATATGACATTAAGAAGGAGATTGTTCTCTTTCGTAATGTGAAGTACCAGCCTAAAGGTTTAGAATATAAGATTGTTCATTTTTATCTGGAAAGTGAAGAGTATGAGAGCTGTATTGATTTCAGGAAATTCGGCAAAGTTTCGGTTTCAAGTGTTTTAAGTAATTGGATTAAAAAATATCTTGGAAAAGCTTCTAAAGAAAGAATCAGTGATAAATTTAATACTTTTTGGTTGAAGTTGGATAACTATGTTTGTTGTTATAAAGTTGAAGTGGATGAAAATGTTATTAGAAATACGGTATTGATTAAAATTGAGAAAACATGGCTAGAATTAAGAAAAATGAGGCAATAATATCGAAATATTTTGAACATTAATCCTGCATAAATTATTTACAAAATTAGGTGTTGAATGTATTATTTCACCTTCAGGCGGTGTTATGCTTTATCCTTTAGATTTATTCGGAACATGTATTTTTGCTGTAACAGGAGCCTTTTTAGGTGTCCAAAAGAAACTGGATATTTTCGGTGTTCTCGTTGTCGGGTTTGTTACTGCGGTTGGAGGAGGAACTGTCAGAGATGTTCTTCTCGGTCATTCTCCGGTTTTCTGGCTCAAGGATTTCAATTATTTCATAGCTGTTCTATTCGGAGTTATAGCCGCTTTGATATTAGGGAGAAGGGTGTTGAGAATTAAACTTTTTCTCTCTCTTTCTGATGCTGTCGGTTTAGGAGTCTTTACCATAATAGGAATTAAAAAGTCGCTAGATGCCGAACTTCTTCCGGTTTTTTGCGTGATGATGGGGGTTACGACTTCTGTTGCAGGAGGAATGATCCGCGATCTTCTTTGTGCTGAAAGTCCCATGGTATTAAGCCGTGAAATATACGCAACAGCATGTATTGCCGGAGGTTTTGCATATTTCATTATGAGATTTTTTAATCTGACTGATAATGCCGCTGTAATTGTTTCTATAATGTTTATAATAATTATTAGGATAATTTCGATTAAAATGAATTTATCGCTTCCTAAGAGAAAAAATGCCTAAGGTTAGAATTACTCATTTGTCTTCATCGATGAAATCCGTTGACATAATGGCAAAGTGGGCTCATGAAAAATGGTTCGCTCCTCATAATATTTCATACAATGCGGTTTTGAAAGATTACCGTAAAAGATGTAATATTAATTCTCTTCCATCTGCCTTTGTTGCAAAAGATGAAATCAGAACATGCGGAATGGTCTCTCTAAAGCAGTTTGATCTACTTTCGCGAAAAGATTTGTCGCCATGGCTTTCTTCTTTATATGTTCTTCCCGAATATAGGATGAAGGGTGTGGGTTCAGCGCTTGTGAGAGTCTGCGAAAAAGAAGCTGTAAGGCTTGGTTTTGGTGAAATGTTTTTATTTGTTGATTATCGGGATTCGGCTCATCTTGAAAGATTCTATTCATCGCTGGGCTGGATAAAGTATTCAGATGAAGTTGACAGTTTCGGTCATTCAGTAAAAGTAATGTTCAAAAAGCTCTAAAATATGCTTGAATCATTCAGTTTAGGCTTTAAAATGCGCTAATCAAGGGTGGAATAAATGGAAAAAGATGTTGCGGATAAGTCCGTTGAAAAAGGACAAAAACCGTCGCGTAAAAAGCGTATACTGAAAATTTTGATTATAGCACCGTTTGCTATTGCGGCTTTTATATTTGCTGTTTTGACCGCAGCTGTGATTTTCTTGTCTGATAAACGTGTTGAACGTATTGCCGAAAAATATTATCCAGATTACATGAATGGTCGACTTGAACTCGATGTCAGACATTTTAGTCTTATGTCGGGCTTTGATATAAAAGATATTGTTATTTACAATCCTGAGCCTTTCAAGGGCGAAATGATCCGCATTGACCGTCTTGTTCTTGATTATTCACTCATTCAGATACTTACTGGAAATATACGGTTTAATGAAGTAGGGATTTACTCGCCTAAGATAAATCTCATTCAGGAAAAAGGCGTTTGGAATTTCGAAAAGCTTGCCAAAGCTTCTGATAAAGAAGAAGAACCGCTTGAGGAAGAAACGGCTGAATCTTCCAAAGAAATAAATCTTCCTATAAGCATTGAGTTCTTTCTCAAATTTGTTCTCAGTGATTTATCTGTTGATGTCGACGCAGATGAATTTAAAACATCTCTCAGCGATTTCAGTTTTACTACTGATATTTATATCCCTCCGGTAAAAAAAATTCCGCTTGGAATTTCTGCCATCAAACTAATTGAAACACTTGCAGTGAATCTGAATCCAGCAGAAAAATTAAATCTCAGTTTTTCATCAAAAGAAGCCGAAGTAAAACCTCCTCTGATTTTATCTCTTGGATTTAATCTTGTGAACAAAGACGGAGAGAAAGCTTTTGAGTCTCACTTTAAAGCCGGTACTTATAATTCGCCGGTACGTTTTCAGCGTTCTCATCTTGGTCCATTGAATTTTCTTATAAGCTATGATATTTTTCTTGATCCGATTAATGATTTTCTGAGGCTTAACTCATTTGATGTGAAGTTCAAAGATGATAAGTGGATATCTCTCGGCGGAACGGTTTCAAGCATGTCCAAGAATCAGAATATTGATATCCGCATGAAAGAAAGCAGAATTGATCTTACGAAGCTTTATCCCTACTATGTAACTTTGACGAATGACAGTTCTATGAAATTCGGCGGCATTCTTTCGCTATATCCTCTTTCTGTTTCAGGTAATGCTTCAAACATAAGATTAAACGGTAATTTTAGATTCAGCAATTTTATCTTCAGGCAAACTGCAGTCGAGCTTAAAGCTGATTCTCTTGATATTTCCTATGATGTCCGTAAAAAAGGATCTGAGGCTGATATTTCACTGGGATTAAATCTTTTTCCGTTTTATTTCCGACTTGATAAAAGCTGGTCATCAAGAAATTCTTTTCAGCTTGTGGCAGATATCAGCACTTATTCTGATTTTTCCCGTTTTATGATAAACTCATTTTCGACAAAATATTCTTCTTCTCCGAAATCTGCGAATGCTCTCTATCTTTCCGCAAAAGGAAAAGCGTCAATTGCTTCAGGGACAGAAGCTGAAATTGACATTCTGCCGCTGGAGCTTAATGTCCGGGAGCTTGAAGCTCTTCTTCCAATATCGATAGCCGAATCTCTTCATTCTGTTCCGCTTAAAAAAAGCGTGAAGGCAGATATCAGCGTATCATTTTCCCAGAAAGAAAAAATGTCAGCGGCTATTAAGGCTCTTTTTGCTGTTCCGGATTATGAAGTAAAAGATCTTGCCCTTGATGCATCTTTAACTCAAGACACCAAAAAGAATCGTATAGATCTTCACCGGTTTTCACTTGGAAGCCGCGAGTTCGGAGTTCTTCTTAAAGCAGACGGAATGTTGGAACAGAAAAATTCACCATTATCAGATTCGGATATTAAGCTTTCACTTACTGCTGAAAGCGGTAAGAAAAAAATAAAAAAGGAGAGCCTTTCTCTGTGGGGTTCTCTTTATCTAAACGCCAGAATGAAAGGAGGTCTTGAAAATGGAAAAGCATCCGGTGAAATCAGTATAAAGAATTTCAATTTTGAAGATTCGTTAAGCATGCTGTCAGTAAATTCTCTCAACCTTGATTTTCCATTCGATTATGATCTCAAATCCAAGTATGATGGTAGTTCTAGAATTGCTGTTGATAAGAGCAGACTACTCGACAACACAGGTTTTAAAGAAAAGGATAATTTCAAAATAGGCTCAGTGAAAATTAAACATCCTTCCCGTCCTGAACAGTTTGAATTGATTAAGGATTTATCTGCATCAATGCGCTTCAAGGAAAATGTTTTTAGTATTACTTCTTTAAAAGCTTTTCTTATGAACGGAATAATTTCTTCAGATGAAATAATGTTCTATCTTGCTGATATGCAGACGAAAAATATGGAGTATCGTGTTTCACTTAATGCAAACAATATAGACATTTCCCAGCTTGACCGTGTTTCTTCATCGAGAAACACAAAAGCAGAAATTTCACTCAATGCTGATATTTCCGGGCGCGGTGTTGATTTTTCCGGTGATCTTCCCGACATCAACGGGTTTATGAATATTTATAAGATTCAGGATAAATTTGCAAACAGGCTTATGAAAGGACTTTCTGAAGAGAAGGGTGAATCAAAGCTGGGTGTAACTCAGAAAGTTGTTGATCATCTTAACCTTCCATCGGGCTTCTATTTTAATATCGACAGCGGCAATGTTTATGCTACTGTAACATTAAAAAGAAAAACTCTCGGATATTTTACATTTCATATCGAAGATGATAAGATTCAGTATGATAGAATTCCGATAAAAGAATATCTCGGTAAAATCAGAAAGGATGAGGTTAATTAAATGAAATATTTATTTATAATGGTATTGCTGGCTTGTTCATGTGTTATTATTCCTCCGAAAATTGAGCTCACCGGGGAAAAAACGATGATAGAAAGGCAGATAGCCGGAGACTACAGGGAGCTTGAAGACGATGCGTGGGTTGTTTCGAGTGCGCGTACGAATGTTCAGAAAGAAAAAAGCGGAACTGCCGTTTCATTTTCGGATGAAGAGATTTTATCTGCACAGAATATCCGGAGCATGAATGAAGAACGAATAAGAAGATATAAGGATGAATCAGCAATCGGTGAAGGCCGTGACGGAAATCTGAAGTATAGAGCTGTTGGTGTCTATGAAAAAGATGCGAGAAAGAAAACGGAGCTTCTTTCTATTATTGAAACCGAAAATAATGCCAGGAAAAAAATAATCCTGTATTATGCAGCAAAAACAAAAAAAAGCGAAACCGAAGAGCGAGTTAATTTTGCAGCCGAGCAAAGACAAAAAGCCAGAAGAGGCGATGCTCTTGAAAATGCAGACGGGAAATGGGTTACAAAGAAATGAAAAATGTTTTTTATCTGCTGATTGCTTTCATGATTACCTCGCAGGGGCTTATATCTGCTGAAAAAAAAGAAGTGGCCCTCAAATACAATCTAATGCTTAAAGATGCCTTTGATGAAAAGGGACAGGGGCGGGTTATCCCTCTTGCTTTTGAGAAATCTGTTGAAACTGACGGTAGTCTTTCGTCGGATGGAAATTTTCTAGTTTATTCATCCGATAAAGAAAATGGAAATTATGACATCTATCTTCGTTCTATGACAGGTATTTCGACTGTACGGCTAAGTACCCATGCATCAAAGGATTTCTCATGCAGTCTTTCTCCTGATTCGAAATCTATTGTATTTGTTTCTGACCGCGAAGATCCTGCTGGTGATATTTTTTTCGCCTCCATGGATATGAATTCTATTATGAATTCATCATCAACTGGGATTCTTGATAAAAACATAGTTAATCTCACTTCAATTGCCGATCAAAATAAAATTCTGCGCATGGTTAAGGATTCAGACCCCGTTTGGTCACCCGACTCTAAAACAATCGCGTTTTCTTCAAACCGTGACGGCGAAGAAAATATTTATACCATAAATCCCCGAGACGGTTCTATTAAAAAAGTGACCGAAAAAGGAGGAATTTATCCTTCGTTTTCGTCCGACGGAAAAAAAATAACATTTATTTCTTACCGCGAAAACCGAATGGGAAATATCTATACTCTTGATTTAAATAATGGAGAGGAAACGCTGGCTGTATCGGGTAATGATATCAAGCTGTATCCTGTTTTCGCTTCGAACAATAAAGACATTATTTATACTTCAATATCTTCTGATACAAACGGTGACAGGCAAATTAATCTCAAGGATAAGTCGGATATTTATTACAGAGATATTTCGTCAGGCAAGTCCTTCCGCATGACTTATTCTAAGGGATCTTCTTTTAAGGCAAGATTTTTTCCTGCGTACAACCTCAAGTATTTCAACAGTGAAGAAAAGATTTTTAACGGAGTCATTTTGTATTCAGAACAGCAGGGAGCAAATATTAACGTAAATATGCTTCCTGAATTTGGTGAAATACCGAGAAGGAAAAATGCAAAGGAGCAGTACGATCTTGCCCAGACATATTCAGATGATACAGATGGAGAATATTTATTTGATTATCTTATGAGAGTTTATTTTTTCCATAATACGTCAACGGGTGGAGCAAATAAACCTTTTGTAATCAGATCGCTTGCTTCGGCTATGCGTTATGCTGTCGAAGAAAAACGTTCTGATTCTCTTCAAGCAGAAGCCATTCTGAAAAAGCTCGCGCAAAATGACAAGTATGCCGAATTGCTTCTTCTCTTACTTTCGGGGAAAGCGGAGACCGCTGCGCAAAGACTTTCCGAGGCCGGAGAAAATTCCTCAATGCTGACAGAAGATATTGCCGATTATTACTCCCTGCGCGATCCGCATAAAGCGATGCATTATTATAAAAAAATAATTAATGAAGACCCTAAGTATCAGGCAATTTCTGCCGTTCGCTATAAATATTCACTTTGTCTGAGAAAAACAGATCCGATGATATCGGAAGTGCCTTATGAACTTGAGTTTGTATTTTTTGAAGGTTCTGCGTCGCTTCAGGAAAAAGCATCTGAACTTTTAACATCATACTATTCAACAGGCAAACCCGGCACGACTGATGATAAATTGCTGAGCAATCTAACGCAGCTGATAGATTCTTATAAGACGGCAATCGATTCAAAAAAGTATGAAGGTCGCAGGTTAAATGGGGCGAAAATTCTTTTATCAACTTTGTATTATGCCCGCGGTTCTGTTCTTTATTCCCAAAAAAAAGAAAATGATTCAGCCGATGATCTTAAAAGAGCTATGGAGGGAATCCGAACAACTTTCTCTTTATACTATAGGTGCAATATTCTTCTTTCCCGTATAAATGCATCACAACAGGAAAATGAAGAAAAATATATTCATGCTGCATTATCTAATTATCTTCCCCGCTGGAAAATTCAGGATGTTAACGATACAGCTGAGAAACTTCTTTCATATTATGAAAAGAAGGGTTTTGAGTTTGAGAATCAGGGTAAATACAATTCTGCAGCTGAGATTTATTCGAAATCGATTTCATTGATTTCATATTTGTATCAGCGCGGAACGTTTAATGATCTCTATGATAAATATGCTCCAAGAGCGCATGTTCTTTATATTGATGCAAAGAGTGCAGATAAAACTTCTTCTCAGTCGGATCTAAACACACTCGAAAAAGATTATTTAAAAAATCTTAACATCGCCAGAATGGATTTTGATAAAGCTTATATATATGCGCTTGCTTATATATACAGTAAAAAAGCGCTTGGGGTATCCCCTGAAAGTGTTAAATCTTCTCCGGAGAATTTTGCAGAAAATTTCAAAAAAGCCATAGAGCAGACTGATTGGGCTCTTTTTATGGATGATTCATTTTCTGATGCTTATCTTCTGAAGGGATGGATTTTTCAGTATATTGATCTTCTTAGAACAGATGAGTCTGATGGTAATTTTAACGCAGTAAAAACAGCGGATAAATATTTCGATAAATATCTTTTTGAAAAAGCAAGAGCTCTATATATAAAAGCTATCAGCGTAAATAATGAAAAAGTTAATCCTGAAAAAGAAGGTAATCTTTATCTTAATCTGGGTAATGTTAATTTTCTTTTAACGAATTATTCAGAGGCTCTTTCTGCGTATAAATCGGCTCAAATTTATAAAAAGAATTATGGTTCAAAAATAGAAGAAGCTGTGTTTTTATACCATTTAAGTTATTGCTACTGGCAGTCAGGAGATTTCTCCAAAGCAAAAGAAGAAATGAACAAAGTATATTCAGTCTATCGAAGTCTGATTACTTCAAAAAATAGAAAAGATTACGCCTTTCAGTTATATCATATTTATAAGTATTTTGCCTTGTTTGAGCGTATGAATGGAAATTTTTCTGAAGCAGAAAAATGGTATTTGAATATGATTGATCATGCGGGCAGATACGGAATAGAAAGCGATGAAATTCGGCTTTATCAGGAGATTGCTTTTTGCCGCGAATCTCTCGGTGATTATGACGGGGCTATGTCTTATCTTAAGAAAGCAGAAGCTCTTCTTCCTAATGATAAGGATTCTGAAAAAAAGTATTACCTGAAGCTAAAGGCTTTTTATATCTTTGGACCTTTTCCTGTATGGAACCTCGGCGTGGATACTGCAGTGATAGGTTCTGCCAGAATATCAGGAGAATTTAATAAAAAACAAAAAACTCTTCTCAATCTGTCTATGATTGAAAACATTAACTATAAATCGGGAGAACTGGAAAAAGCTGCTGTATATCTAAGCAAAAAAATAGAAATAGCCGAGAATGAAAAAACAACCTTTTATAATAATGTCGTATTTTCATCTTATAACAATCTGGGTGAAATATATTTTAAACTTAAGAAATATAATGAATCCGAAAAGTATTTCACTCTCGCTTGGAGCGAAGGTGAGAAAAAAGAAAATTCTGAAGTGGTTTTTTCGGCAGTCAAAAATTTGACCGAACTATATTGTTTTCTTGCAGAAAAAAACATAAAAAAGCCGGAAGAAATTGATTCTCTTTTAGTTAAAATTTCAAAATATCGTTCACTTTATGAATCAACCAGATTTATTTCAGAATACGAAACACTTAAGAATAATGCCGAGCGCGACAATAGAAAGATAAGTAGTCAGGAAGTTCAAGCTCTTAAAGACAAAATTGCACAGGATGCCAAGACTGTTTATTCAGAAATTGATATATCTTCTGCACTTTTGAATATTGCAAAGCAGGAGATGTTTATTTCAAGTGGTGAAGCTTTTGATAGAAGCGTTTATGAAAAAGTATCCTCTCTTATTGAGTCGCGTCTTTTGGAGCAGAATATTTCAAAGTCAATGAGAGCGAGGTTGCTTATGAACCTTTCTCTCTGTTATGACCGCATGGATTTTCCCGTAAAAGCGTATTCGACGCTTGGCAGTGCTCAGGCCGTAATAGAGTCGGAACTTATTTATAAACTCATTCCTTCTTTTCATTTGTCTCTTTCTTCATTTCTAAAGCGAAGGCATGATTCAGTTCATCTTCCTGCGTCTTCCTCTCTTGACGCATCAAGGTCGGGGATAGTTCTTGTTGAAAAATTTCCGCAGCTTTTTGCATCATACTCGGAAAAAGTGGAAGACCTGTACCGTAACTATGCATGCGATCTTGTTGAAGCAGGTTTGACTAATGATTCATTTGCTGTGCTCGAAAGACTTGCATCTTTTAAAAGAACCGCAAGAGTTTTTAATTATTCTCCGGAATTTTCTGATGAAAGATATAATTCTATGCTGAATTATATAAAAAGTAATTATGTTGAATATAATAAATGCGTTTCTCGTATTGGCCTTGATTCGATCGCAAACAAAGAGCTTGTTAAAACAGCCGCAGGCATTTCTGATAGAGTAAATAGATCTACACTTGCCGACACGGAAATTTCTCATTATTTCGCAATTGAGAAAAATTCACCTAAAAAAATAAAAAAACCATTTTATGTCTTTATAAATGAGAAAGGAAAAATGCGCCAGTGGCGTATTTTTGATGGAAAAATATCTACGGCTGTTTCCGGTGAAGCTGATTTTGCGACTGAAATAACGGATGCGTACGTTATGATTAATGACGAATCACTTTCTATGAACCTGCCGGAAGCTGTTTATGTTTCTTCATATTCCGATATTTTCCGTTTGCCGGAATATTCTGATTATAAATCACTTCATTCTGACAGAATAAAATCACTTTTAATTGATGATAATAATATCCTTAATATCAGCCGAAACCTTTTTGCAGAAAAATATTTTCCAGTAAAAGTCTCTTTGAAAATAGGAGCTGTTAGCGCTGACGAGATTATGCTTCTTTCGGATTCGATGGTCTATTCGGGAGTATCAGAAGCATTTGTTTCTGCAAATAAATCTTCATATGTAATCGGCAAGAATCTGGATAAAATATTTGCGGGTAGTATTCTTTCAAATGAAATATTTGAAAGAACTATTGATTCCGGTGATTTGCGAGCTGCTAAAAAAATCGTAAGTTCATATATGAAAAATCCCGGTGCAAAAGATTATTACATGAAATATTTAAATTCCAGAATAATGGAATATGAGGGACATTATAGAAAAGCACTTGCTGAATTTCCTTTTGGAAATGATTCTTCGGAATACCGAAATGATGGAAGAATAATCTCCTTTGGTCTTTATCTTCTTCTGAAAAATGGAGAATTAAAAAGAGCTTCTGATTTTCTGAATCTTAATTCTGAAGTTCTATCGCAGAAAGGCGATTATGCCTTTTACAATGGAATAATTTCCGATTCATTAAATGCTTTTTCAGCAAAAGAGTATTTTTTAAATGAAACAAAACTTGGTTCTCTTTTTAATTCCTTCTCATTAATGAAAAACAGGAAGATTGTTGCTCTCAAAACTGTTTCTGCTCTTGGGTATAAAGATCGGGCAATAAATACTGGATCAGCTGATGAAGAAAAAGATACTATGGAAAAATACGGTGAAGCTGTCTGGTATTATGTTAAGCTGAAAAAGGAGCTTGCTTCTGGAAGCAAAAATGATTTATCTCTATTGCTCGGAAAAATTAAAACAGCAAAATTTGTTTCCGATGAGAGCGTTGATGTTAATGTCTGCTGTTTTACAGCTGCCAATACCGCAGAATTAATTGGTGAATACGGCATTGCCGCAGATATTTATAATAAAGTACGCTCATCATTTGTTGTGGAAAGAGAAAGAGCTCTTATGAAGAGAGCATCTCTTTTAACTTTGCTTGGCAGATATGATGAATCTGATAAAATTATAAAATCATTCGCAGAAAAAAAATCTGCACTTAGAATTATTTCTGCAGAAAATTCTGTGTTTACTGGAGATAAAAATTCTGACAACGTTATAGAAGAAGCAATGCTTTCTCCCGATTCGGATTCGGATCGATATCATCTTCAACTTCTGAAAGCGCACTCAGTTCGCATGAAAATATTGAAGGGAGACAAGACTGCATCTTTGAAGGACTATGAGAGAGAATTTGTTTCTGCACTTTCAATTGTACGCAATAATCTTTCTGTGATACGTACTGTCCGTCAGGATCTTTTCATTAAAGGAATAGATTTTATCATAATGCTTAATTTCCGAGAGAAAAAATATGCTGAAGCTTTGAAATATGCAGAAATTAAGCAGCAGCTGAAACTTTCAGCAGTTGTTTCACCTTCAGCTCGAAACGTTTCTTCCTCTGAAGTCGAAAAATTTAAGAGTCTATCTCAATCAGATTATTCAGATTGTTTTGATATGCTGCGCCGTAATTATTCTCTGTACTACAGCTGCATTGTCCCGACACTTCCTTTGCAGATGTTTCAGAGTAGAATTCCAAACAATTCATCTGTTCTGTATCTTTCAGAATCAGAAGGAGATATTCTTGCATGGGTAATTGCGAAAAGAGATATTTCAGGATATCGAATTGAAAACGGTTATTCATTAGCTAAAGGAATAGAATCATCCCCCAAGCTGTCCGGGGATGAAAAGTTAAAAAAATTATCCGATCTTTACAAGGTTCTTTTGAAGAATGCCGACTCTGATAAAATATATATAATTGCTGATAACAAAGCTCAGGAGATTCCATTTTCTGTTATTTTTGCAGAGAGATTCGAGGCTTATCTGACATCAATTCCTTCCGCATTAGTTTATTCAGGAACAGATTCGCCGGTTAGAACTATTCACGTAATTTCAGGTGATGAGGCGGATTTTGCGGCTGTTAGACAAAGTTCTGTCAAAATAGAACAGAATTCCGCGACTAAGTTTTTACGTGGAAATATCAGTTTTCTTGCAGGAGATATTATCTCAAACGGCAAATCTCTTTCTGCTGTATTAAATGATTCTGATAATTTTGTTTATGTCGATTCATCCGGTGAAGTTTTAAGTAATGTGCTTGCGGAATATTCATATTCGTGCGGTAATGATAATGTGATTATAATTTCATCTGACGGCGACAGTGTTTCGGAATACGTTGCAGTGTCATCTTTGTTTCAGAAGTCATTTTATGAAGGATTGTCAGAAGGGTATAAGCAGCTTGTAGGTGAGCTTTCCGGAAGCTCAAGATTTTCGGATGCTGGAAAAAGAAGCGGTTACCGTTATTTTAAAAAAGGATTCCCGGGTTCAAAATGAAAGGTTTTTTGACAAAAAAAGCTATCATTGTCGATGACGACAAAATGATTGCAGAGCTTGGGAAAAAGGCTCTGCTTAAGATGGGTTATGATGCTGTCTCGTTTAACGGAGCTGAAGAAATGCTTTCTTCTGTTAAACTGACTGATTATGATTTTATTGTCAGCGATCTCAAAATGCCCGGTCTCAGCGGTATTGATCTTCTACGTGAAATCAGGATGATTGATGAAGATATGCCTGTAATAATTATGACAGGTATATCAGATCTTGAAAGCGCTATTTCTGCAATCAAAGAAGGCGTATTTGATTATGTGCAAAAACCCTTTACTGTTGATCAGATAATTTTTTCGGCGAAAAGAGCTGCGGAAAGAAGAAAGATGATCAATCAGAATAAGTATTACACAACACTTCTGGAAGAAAAAAACACCGAACTTCAAAGACTTTATGAAGGAATAAAAAAAAGAAATTTTCAGCTCGAAAATGATATGCAGCTTGCGAGCATTCTTCAGGACTGCCTTTATCCAATGAGTGATCCAAATATACCAGGCTGGGAAGTTTCTTCGAAAATTAAATCGTATGAAAAAATCAGCGGAGATTTCTATCATTTTGATTTGCTTGATGATGGTTTTTCTCTCGTTTTCGCTGATGTTTCTGGGCACGGAGTTGCTGCATCTTTGTATTCGGCGATCGTTAAGGCTGCTCTACTATCTGTCGATCGTTCTCATTCTGATATTGAAAGAATCGTTTCAGACATCAATAAATTCATTCTTAATACTCACAAGAAAATGAGTTACAGTTATGTTGCTCTTGTTTATCTGCGTTATTATTCTGATACGGGACTTGTTAAATATGTCAATTGCGGAATGCCTTCACCCTTAATAATAATGCCCGATGGAGAAACCGTGAAGCTTGAGACTAATTCTCCTTTGGTGGGAATATTTGACAATTCGGTTTATCATGAACAGGAATTTACAATAGACAGTGATTCGATGCTTTTTTTCTTTACTGACGGAATTTATGAGTATAAGGAAAGAGATACTCTTGGTGGATATAATGAATTCGTTGATAAAATAATTGTATCAAAAAGCAAATCTTTGAATCAAATAATAGATTCTGTCTTTAACGAGGTGATATCCCGTGATGATTTTGATCAGCGAGATGATATTACTGTTCTCGGAATGAAACTAAAAGGGGGAAAATAGGATGAAGAAAATTTGTTTCGGATTGATGGCTTTTGTCTTTACGTTTGCGGCGCATAATCTTTTTGCCGTTAAATTTCAGATGAAGCTGGGAGATGTGAAAATTGAAAGAGCTAAGAAGCCAATGCCTCTTAACAGTGAATCGGATCTGAAGGATAAAGATATTGTGACAACGGGAGAGAAATCTCTGCTTGTTATTGAATTTGATAATGGTGATGTTATAAAAATCAAAGAGAAGACTAAGGCAATTATATCTCTGGCATCGCCGCAAACAAGTGCGATTACAGTATTAAAAGGTTCGATTGAAGCAAAATACAAGAAAATAATGAGAGAAAATCCTTCTAAAGTTTATTCTCCGACAACAGTTGCGGCTGTTAGAGGAACTGAATTTGAGGTTACTGTTGCAGAAAGCGGAGAGACCAGAGTTAAGATGACAGAAGGTAAGCTGAATGTTTCAAATCCTTCTGGTGATATCGATATTTCTGGTAAGGAGTCTTCTGAAATTGCACCGGGATCAAAACCAGATTCGGCATCTGCTGATGCTTCTTCTGATGAATGGATGAATTCAAAATCCGAGGAATTTAATGAGAATCCTGGAAAATATACTGAAGGATATAAGACTCAATTGAAGCAGATGAATGAAAGATCTGCTCAAAACAAAATTGAACTTAAAAAATCAGAAAGTCAGCTCAAAACATTAAAAACAGAAGATGAACTAAAATCTTTTGAATCTTCGCTCGATAAAGCAAAAACTGTCACTGAAGATGACATGAATATCAATGCTGCAAGCGGACTTCTTGTAGAGGAAGTTTCAGAGAATATTAAATCTCTCAATATTAAAGCGTATAAAGATTTTACTCTGCTTAAGAAAGAGATAAATAAAGTTAAAGAACAGCAGGAAAGAAATCTTGAGGAAATACGTAAAGTTCTTGAAGCATACAAAAAGGCTAAAGAAGAGATATTGAGCAGTCATAAAAAAAGTGTAGAAGATATTCTTAAAGGTACTAAGTAAAAAACAATCAGATACAAATAGAATCGATGGATTCTATTTGTATCTGATTTTCATCACAAGCACCATCGAAGCTAAAATCAAAACTATAATATTTGCAATCGTTACCGGCATATTAGCTGTCATTAAGCCGAAAATAAGCCAGAGAGCAACTCCTGCTGTAAAAACAGAATACATTAAAAGAGAAATGCCGCTCGTGTCCTTAGTTCTAAGAGTTTTGACAACCTGTGGAACGAACGATACTGTCGAGAAAAAAGCCGCAGCATAACCAAGAAAGGTTGATGTTTCCATAATTTATCACCTGATACAGACAATGTATAGATGATTATAATTGTGTCAAGCAAACGTTTTCCTTGAAGCTGGATTAAAATTTAGAAACGTATCCCTGCAAAAAGCTCAACCATTCCGCCCATACAGCTAATATCTGTGCATGTTTCTTCGTTACCGGATGATTTTGATGTAGAATTTAAAAATCCGAAGGCTGTTAATCCGGCATAAAGATATTCGCTGCTGTAACCGGCAGAAAGTTTAAGGTTAACATTGATAGCAAGTGAATGAGACTGAATTTTTCTGATATTCAGGTCTTCTCTTGAATTCATATATCCAATCGCAGCCATTAGTGCTGCAGAAGCATATAGGTTGTTTGTATGAGTTTTAAGGTAAGCATAGCCGCCACCAGCTGAGATACTCCTGTATCTTCCTCCGCGGTAATCTGCGAAATCGCCATAATTAGCACGGGCAGATTCAGGAATAAGCGATGAATTGCCTGAAATATAAAATTCATTCAAGGATAAAGATACTAAAGGTGAACCGGATGATTTATAGTTGTTTTCCATTTGTTTAAAGCATTCTGCGAGCGAAAAATCGTCAGAAAAAGAATAATATATATTTGCTCCGGTATTTCTAACCTTTATGTCAGAACGCTTTGTCTGCGGATCGCCTTCTTTATAGCCGAACTCGGCTGGATTTGATAAATAATAGCCTTCGTATTTCTGGTAAAATATATCAGCTCCGAATTTTTTTTGATAGATGTATAGTTGATAGTCCATGGCCTTGGTTTTTCCGAATTTATCCTCATCTTTGAGGCTTCCGGCAGATCTTGAATAAGTGAGACCTAACCATTTGTAGGACGCACTAATCCCGGCGGTTACAGTTGAGTTAGCATCATAGCTGACCTCTTTTCCAACTTGTTCGCCAGATTTCATTGTTTTCATTTGTATGTTTTGTATCGGTGAATTTGCAAAGACCCTGATGTTGAAATTCTTAACTGATTCTGCTTCTTTTGTCTCTTCCGCTGATATTAGTGGAAGGAAAAAAGATAAAGATAGCATGAACAAAATTGATTTTTTCATAAAGCCTCGTTTTATTTGTTAATATCTTTTATCGGAAGATGGATAATGCTGAGCGGATCGAATTGAATTTGTCTTATTATGGCCGAAACGTGAAGATGCGGGCCTGTTGAAATTCCGGTTGATCCTACTTCTCCTATCTGAGTTCCAGCCTCAATTATCCGGCCTTCTTCTATAAGGAGCTTGTCCATATGCATATAATAAGTGAAAAATTGATTGCCGTGATCTATTATTACCATGTTTCCTTCGTAGTGCATTTTGCCCGATAGTACTACTTTGCCTCTAGCAATGGCGAAAACTGGTGTTCCAAGTGGTCCCTTCAGGTCAACTCCTCTGTGTATGCTTTCCTTGCTGTTTTCGTAGATGCGTTTTCTCTTAATTGTTTTATACCGCTGATATCTGCGTTTTTCCCAGAAATCAGAAGTTAGGTAATGCGAATCACGCGGATGGGAAAGATTCGAATCAATTAAATCATTTTCTCTTGAGGCAAACGCTTTGTTTTTTTTAGCAAGACATTCTTTAATGAACTGATCGCGTTCCGGATCAGGTTTTCCGCCTACTTGGGAGAAGCTTCCAACATCAAGAGATCTTTTTAAAATTTGATACTTTTTGGCTTCAATACTGAAAAAAATATGTGTAATTGAAAATCGGTCACGAGAATTATAACTGACAGTGATTTCTCTTTTCCCTGTTTTTTCATCGGGAGAAAACGGAATGAAGCAGCGGTAACCCCATTTAGTCTTTGTCATTATTGTTTCAAAACTTCCGAATTGAGCCTTAACATCAGAAATTTTAGGAGAAGCTAGTAACTCAAGATAAGCGAGTTCTCCCTGTGAAAATTTTCTGGCAAAAAGATTTGCACTGATAATTCCGTCATCAACAGTTATCTTTTCGACTGAACTGTAATCATATTCAGAAGGGGATTTTACACCAGAATAGGCATAAAGAGGTAATAATAAGCAAAGGAATATTTTTTTCATAACTAATGATTTATTTTCCTTAACCGAGCGCAAGAAAATTTCGGATGGATATGCGAGAATTTTTCTTGCGCTTGAACTGGAGCTCAAAAATGATGATTTGCGGGGAAAATATGGATATTCTTGAATCTCTTAATGAAAGTCAGAAAGAGGCTGTTCTTGCAACAGAAGGACCTCTTTTAATTTTTGCGGGTGCGGGCAGCGGAAAGACTAAGGTTATTACACACCGAATTGCACATCTGATAAGAGATAAAAGGATTCCGCCGTATAAAATATTCGCGGTAACATTCACAAATAAAGCCGCAGGTGAAATGAAAAGACGTATTTCTTCTATAATCGGCGGAAGCGGTGATGATGTCTTTGTTAAAACTTTTCACTCGGCAAGTGTTTATATTCTTCGCCGATTCGGCGAAAAAATAGGCATTCATCCGAATTATTCTATTTATGACACTTCTGACCAGGAGTCTATAGTTAAGGCAATTCTTGGAGAAATGAATATCGATATTCAGAAATATGCTAAAAGAGTTATTTCAAAGATTTCAGAAGTGAAGGATAAAGCCGAGCTTATTGAAGGTGCGGATCCGTATGCGTTTCTTCCGAAAGAGTATGCGGTTAATTATGCCGAAATCTATGATGAATATAATAAAAGACTGCGAGCAGCGAATGCGCTTGATTTCAATGACTTGCTTATTTATGCAGTTAAGCTTTTGCGCGACTCTCCTGAAGTTATTGAAGCTCTTCAGAACAAGTGGTCTTATTTTATGATTGATGAGTATCAGGATACTAATCGCGCTCAATATATGATGGCAAAGTATCTGGCAGCAAAGAGCCGCAATATATGTGTTGTCGGTGATGATGATCAGTCAATATACTCCTGGCGCGGAGCGGATATTTCCAATATTCTCAACTTTGAAAAAGATTATCCCGAAGCAAAAGTTATAAAACTTGAAACGAATTACCGTTCTACTTCGTATATTCTTGATGCGGCATACTCTGTTGTAAAAAACAATAGAACAAGAAAAGACAAACGTCTTAATTCGTTTCGCGGTGAAGGTTTTATGCCTGTTTATTGTGAAACGAATAATGAATACGGTGAAGCCGAATTTGTTGTTAATACAATTAGGCGTTTAAAGAGAGAAGAAGATCTTCATTTTGGTAATTTTGCGGTTTTTTACCGGACGAATGCCCAGTCCCGATTGTTGGAGGATACACTCCGCCATGAAGCGGTTCCTTATAGAATTATTGGATCGGTGAAATTCTATGAACGTAAAGAAATAAAAGACATAGTTTCTTATCTGCGGTTTGTTGTGAATCCATGCGATACGGCATCGCTAGACCGTATAATAAATAATCCGCCGCGAGGTATAGGCGCTCGTACTGTTGAAAAGCTGAAGGAAACAGCCTATGCAGAACAGATGAGTGAATGGGAAATTATTGATAAAGATATAAATATAGACGGAAAAGTCAGCAAGGGCCTTCGGCAATTTAAGGAGATAATAAATTCTCTTATTAATCTTTATGTCGGAGTTCCTGATAAAATTTCTCTTGCTGATTTCGTAGAAAAGGTGATTACTGTTTCGACTTACCGTAAGCATCTTGAGGAATCTTCCAAAGCAGATTCGACAGGTAAAGAGCATGACAGAATTGAAAATATTGATGAGTTCATTAACAGTGCAATTGAGTATGAAGAAAGAACTGAAAACCCGTCACTTGAGGAATTTCTTCAGGAAATATCTCTCCTGACAAGTGAGGAAAATCCCGAAAACAAACAGGCTGAAGCTGTGACTCTGATGACCATTCATAATGCGAAGGGATTAGAGTTTAATACCGTATTTCTTACCGGTCTTGAAGAAGGAACATTTCCCCACGCGAATTCGTTGAACAGCGATGCTCAGATTGAGGAAGAAAGGCGCCTTGCTTATGTCGGTATAACCAGAGCTATGGACAGGCTTTTTATAATAAGTGCGGATGTGAGAAGGCAATTCCATCAGACTGTATACCGTCAGGCTTCAAGGTTTATCAGTGAAATAGATAATGAACTTCTTGAAAGAACAAGATATACTTCTGCGGGAAGTTCCGGATACTCAGATTATTCTGAATCCTATTCATCTTCTTCTCAATATTCATCTAAAAGATCTTCAGCAGGTGCTAAATTTAATTCACAGTTTGCGCGTGGAGACCTTGTAAAGCATCCGAAATATGGAAACGGAAAAATTGTCAATATTGAAAACAGTGGAGATGATACTACCTTGACGGTAAGTTTTCCGGGATCAGGAATGAAGGTTTTTGTTGAAAAATATACGCCCCTTGTCCGAATATAGATAAAGGGCGGTTATTTCTTTTTATTTGTCATTGCCCAGCTTTATTGCCAGACCAAAATTAACTCCGACGTATATGTTCTTTTTTTCCATTTTAGGATCTACGGGTATATTGTACCTGAAGAAAAAAGCAGGGGCTGCGTATGTTTCTCTTCCAATAGGAGATAAAAGACCAAATGCAAGTTTTACTGCAAGAAGGCTTTGTTCATCGTCCCGGGAGAGTTCTGTATGAATGGGGATGCCTCCGACATCATCGACATAATATCCGTCAACCATTGTCTCATATGCGAAGCCGAAACCCATCCAGAAATTAGGTTTAAGAAAATATTTAAATGTAATGTCAACGTCGGTATAGGTTACGCTTCCGCTGGTGACATCCGTTGATCCTTCAAATTTTTCATCAGTGCTGATTTTTGCATTCAAGAGAGATATGCCGCTTTCAATTGCAAGTCTGTTTGATAATGGAAAGTGAATTGCCGCGCCTATTGAATACGCAGGAAGACGGTCTACTCTGTAAATCATTCCCCAGTTTATAACGAATAAACTGCCGGTATTTTTAAATTGAGGATCAGCAGCATCATAAGAATTATTTCTTCCGCCAGCAGCTTCTTCTACGGTAATATTTCTTTTTGGTATATCCTGCGGAAGAATTAAATTTGCGGAAAAAAGCGCGATGGTGCATAAAAAGATTATTTTCATGAATAACTCCGTCATAAGAGATCTCTAAATTATCGGAATAATAAAGAATAAATATTAGATCTCTTGCTGATAAAAATAATAATTGAATTTGGATGATTTTTCAAGAAATTTTAGCTCATTGAATAAATTTTAAAACGTATTTTTTTAAGAAAAATTGCCGTGTTTAAACCGGCATTTGAAGAGCTATTGGCATTGGGCTGTGTCGTAAACATTTTTGTATAATACTTGACTCTTTCCAGTTGAAGATTTATATGGCTTCAGCATTAGTGCTTATATTCAAAAAGGAGATTTGTATGAAAAAAGTATTTTTCGCATGCGCGGCTGTTATTCTGGCAACTTCTGTCTATGCAGGAGAAATAATCAACAAAGATAACGTTGATTATAAATTTAAAATCGTTAATGGAAATTCTACTAGTGAATTAAGAGTTTCTCGTCATTCTTCTACCGGAAATTCCGGAGTGAAGAAGGGAACTGTGATTAAAATGGAAAATGGTACAGTTTTTAATGTAGAATTTGACGGCGATGTTGTAATGGAAAACGGAAAGCTTAGAAAAAAATAATTATTTAAAGGAAGAAGCTAAAAGCTTCTTCCTTTAAATTCTGTATTGTCTAGAATTTGTTTTACTTTATCCTTGTTTTCTCCTTTAGGGCTGAAATATGCTTGAATAAAAAAACCAGTGAAAGCATTTATTTCAAAAATTTCAAATCCGGCAAAGGTATTGTCGCCTTCTCTAAAAAAATAATTCATTATACGGTTTCTGCTTTTTGAAATTACTTCTCTTTTGTAATTGTCAGGACTTGTCTTTTTCTCGGCGAAAATTCTATATGTTTCGGCTGAATCAAAATTATAAGGAACCGTTTCGCAGACAACAGAAAAGACTGAGCTGTAAGATTTAGTTTCCTGATTTGTGAAATTAACTCCAAAACTCAAAGAGTCTCTGGTGTATGAATGCTTGGCATAAACTTTTTTTTTGAGTATCGCAGTTTTGAAAGGAATATGGAACTCAACTCCGCTTTGCATAAAGATATGGCTGATTTCCTCTGTACGAGCAAAATGAAGAGATGTTTCCAAGTCAAGCATCGCCCATCTGTCGCCTTCCCTTGCTATTATTCTGTTTAACTCTTTTGAAGCTTCGGAGCCGTGAGCATATAGAGATTTGTCGAGATCGGATAAATAAATTATCGATTTAAGTAGAGTAACACCTTCTTTTTTGTAATGGTTATCTATAAGATCTTTTGCCTGTTTGATGTAATATGGAAATCCTTCGGAAGAAACGGCTTTATAATCGAAATCTGGTTTTTCTTCCAGATAAAATTTACCGTTTTGATCCAGAAGAAATGTATTTCCGTCAATGTCATTATATCTTATCCAGCCAGGCATCTGAGAAAAAATCGGAATTGATAATATGAAAACTAATGCTGTAGTTTTTTTGAAAAAAAGATTAAATGAGCGCATAGATTACGAATACCGAGATAAATATAAGAGTGACAAGTAAAACAATGTAAAGAGATAGATTTGATTTTTCACTGTTCTGTTTATCAGATGAAGAAGAGTCGACTTCAATCTTCACGTTTTCTTCTTCGATAATTTTTGCGAGTATTCTTTTTCCGACAATACAGTAAATGATATAACCTTTTTCATTAGGATATTTTGCCTTCAGTCTTCCGCGAATGGGGAGAATCTCTCCGTTTTCTCCAATTGCTTTTTGTGCCTGTGCAATTTTTTTTGAAAGGGGATCGTCTTTGAGAGGAAGCAGTTTAATTATTTCGCCGGGACGGATATCGTTGATATATCTGCCTTTTACCGGAGAAACTATTATCTTGGCGTTCATTATGAAATCTGCTTCTTTTTCAATGTCAGGTCTTACATCTTCCTGTGCCGGAGCTTTATTTTCATTTGATTTCAGCATTGGAATTTTTGATTCTAAAAGAGAGAGAGATGAAAGTGTTTCGATTTCGGTTTCGCATAGGGCATTCTGCAAATTGAAAAACTTATTGATGATTTCTTCAAATTTGTCGCTTACAGCCGGAATATCGGAAGCCTGAATGTCGGGATAAATGTCGAATCCTTCACAGGATGTAAGTATATGATTTTTCAGTTCGGTATCAACGGATACGGCCGGACTTTCTGCAATTTTTGATATATTAAAATAAAAAGTTTTCCATGAATCGCGCTGGTAAATTTTGTCATAAGTGAGACGGTCTTCGAATGTTATCGCGTAAGCTGAAAGAGTTAAATTTTCTTCTGGTCTGACTGCGATAAAAAATGCTCCGAAGATATCAGAATTTTCCAGCTGAAATCGGCATTTAAGTGCTTTTAAATCCGTATAGTCTCCGGCAATCATCCTTCGTGCTTTTTCTTCATCTCCGCTTGTAAACTGCATTGCTGCATTGAATCGCGAAATTTCATTGCTCTCGGGAATTGCCATTATTGCACCGCCGTCGGATTCGCAGAGAGATATGTTTCTATTATTTCATATTTTTTCTGCGGAGTCATATTTATCATTTTTCGCATATTGAGAACTATCGATTCAAGATACTTTGATGAGCAGTCCAGGGTAAAATAACTTTTTTCTGAGAGCTGATTGTCAATTTCTGCCTTTCCATTCGGAAATTTTACTCCGATGGTTGAGCCGAAATGGGATATTATATTGCCGGGTGAAATATATTTGATACTGAATTTTGTTACACCTATCTCATTTCTTTTCAGCATTCTGAAGCCTGAATATTTTTCGACAGGCAGATTCTGCCAGTTTTTGGGATTATCTGTTATCTGAAGAGAGATGAGTTTGTCATTTTCGTTTATCATTATGCGCAGATATGATATGTTTTTTTTGTGCTGTGAAAGCAGACCGAAAAGTGAATCATCTTTCTCTACCAGCTCTTTTGATTTTATTATTACCTTCATATCTTTGCATTTCCCCGGTATTGGTTGGCGCTTTGTCAATTCTAATACAGAAAATATCCAAATCAATCAAAATTAATTAAAATATCACAATACAGAAAAATATTTTCCTGTTTCATCAGTACGGATAATTCTAAGTTTTTCGAGTGTCTTAAGACAGTTTACCGTTTTTGATTCTGTGAATGAAAAATTATCTGATATCGCTTTTGTTGAAGCTGTTTTATTTATTCGAAGGAATTCAGCGATTTCTTTTTCTTGCAGTCCCATATTTCCGAGAAAATGTGTTCCGTTGTCAAGAAGATCTTCAACCGCAACTGCATAATCCTTTTTTGCGAAATCGGTATAAGAATCTATTATCGCCGAAATGTTATTTTGGGCTGATTTGGTGAGATTTCTAAGTCTGACATAAAAATCTTTCGTATGAGATAGTTTCACCATGTTTATTACAAATTCATCTGCAAAAGAAGGGTCTATTACTTTGATATCCTGAAAATCGAGAATTATAACTTCTCCTTTCATCGCAGATGAAACTTTTTTTTCGGCGGTCAGGTAGTATTTTTTTCCAACCGGGCGCGTTAAGAGATCGGAAGATGTCCGTCCGCTTTTTTTAGATATAAGATCTTTGACATAAATAGTCATAACGCATGCCTCATTTAAGAATTTGTTCCCATGATGAAAAATGAAATCTGAGTTCCCTGAAAAAACGGCAGATTGCTTTTTGAAAAAAAAATACGTCCGTTTTTCGGAGAATTCATTGCTGCAACTGAGTCGGAGTTAGAACGGAGGTAAAGATTGCCGTTCATCTGTTCTACTATTTTATTCACTCGGCAGAGACCGTATCCGAATTCGCGTTTACTTGATATCGGGGTTGTAAGGGCTTTTACGAGAAGATCAGATCCCTTTCCGCAGTTTTTGTTCATACGGACGAAACTTCCTTCTATTCCAATTCCGGAATCTGCCACAACAAGATGTACGACAGGTCCTTTAGCTGTTTTATATGTCTGAAGAGCAACATAGCCCGAATCAAGCGAATGCTCAAAAATGTTCTGGCACATTTCGGATATAACGGTAATAAAATTATCGGTGTTGTTCTCGGAAAATGAAGATTTGAAGATAAACTCAGCTCTTTTGCGAAACAGGGCTACGACATTAGTTATAGCTTTGACGCTTTCTCTTTCTTTTCCGGGAATATCGGTAATCTCAATAATGCTTTTGCTCATTCCGCTTCGTGACAGTTTATTGTTCGCGGTTGGTTCGATGATAAAAATATTTCTTTTAATAAAATCCATTCGTTCAAGATAAGACGATATTTCCGGAGATAGATTTAGTAGTGATATTTTTTCGCCTGTTTTTTTTAGATAATTTTTGCCTAGCAGAAGCAGGTTTACGGCGCAATAGGGATTTATAAATTTTATTTTTGAAAGATCTATTTTAGCATTTCCCTCTGCATAGAGATTCTGTTCCAGAGATATAATATTTTCAAAGGAGTAGACATCATTCAGGGCTTCGGGAGAAAATGTTTCTGTTCGCATATTTTTGTACTTATTTATCGGTATTTTTTCATATTTGCTTGACATTTTTAAGGCTGGAATTTATGAGACATAAATAGAGATTTTATTATTATTGTTTTGAGAGCCTATCGTAAATCTGCCACTGCTAAAACTCATTGTTAAAGTTCGATCTCTTTTGAAAAATGTTTGGATTTGTTTCTATTGCTCTGGGGGTGTGAGGGAATGTTTCTCTTGACGCCGGCGATTGTTGAAAATAGATTGGTCACGGTCTTGTTGGCGCAAAACCGTGACATCAAGAAAAGTTATCAGTAAAAACCCTGATATTCGTTTCTTGAAATTCTATGCTTTTTACGGTAGTATTTGACGATGGTCGGTCGTATCATCAGATAGTTGGCTATGATCTTATCTGGCCAACCATATGATAAAAGTTTCAGGACACTTTTCCTCATAAAGCCTCCGTTAAAATTTGAGAATAATTTTGACTTATAATAATTAACATGCAGCTTCCGATTAATCAACCACATTTTTTCCGTTTTTTTAATTAATTTTAATTTTGATAGATATTTTAAGTTTATATTAATTCTAATTTGTATTGTATTAAATTAATAACGCAATTACAAACAGATATGGTATTAATGTTTAAAATATTTCTTTGAATGTTTATGTGAATTTTGTTCGCCGGAAGATTGTCTCTTCCGGCGATTTTAATTATAAGCTGACTTCATTTATCCAATAGCCATGAAGATTGCAGTTTTCTATTACTGAAATTTTTGATGCTTGAATTCTGAGGTGAGCTGAAATTGCCGGAACTACTGCCGGTGTAAAATGAGCACGTTTTATCCATTTGTTGTCAGCATATATATCAATAAATTGAATAAAATGTTTTTCTTCCATTGGATGCGGAACTTCTCCGATTTTAGCATGCACTGTAACAAAATCTGTTCCGGGGTATAATTTTGATTCCTTATCTACCCAAATTGACGGAACGTGTTTTGCTGCACCCTCAGTCGCTTTTGCTTTTGATTCCTCGAAAATTGCGTTATTTCCGGTGAATTTTTCCTTAGGTGCTGTACATACGGGACATTCGTTCGGAGCAGATTCCATCGCAATGTATCCGCATACTCCGCAAATAAAATAATTCATAATATTCCTCCAATTTTACCGATTGTAAAATATAATACCACAAAGTATAATAAAAACAAATTAATAATTATTGGTTCTTTAATGCTCTTTTATTCTATTGACAAATCAAGCATCGGGATTTCGCTTGAAATGCAGACGGGGTGGTGATTTACCTGAGATGATACCCGATGAACCTGAAGCGGTTAATGCTGACGCAGGGATCTGTTCATCCACATTTCTTAACACCCCTCTGAAACAATTCGGAGGAATAATGACACAAATCGAATCCGCACTAAAAGGAATTATTACCGATCAAATGAACGAGGCTGCTGCTCTTGAAGGAATTGAAGCATCAGCACTTTTAAAAATGATTGCATCTGGTAAGGCCGTTATTCCATTTAATAAAAAAAGAAAAGCCAAAAATGCCATCGCAGTGGGAAAGGATCTTCTTGTTAAAATAAACGCAAATATCGGAACATCTCCGAAAAACTGCGATATTGATTATGAAATGAAAAAGCTACATGCAGCGATTAAGTCCGGAGCCGAAGCGGTAATGGATTTAAGTATCGGCGGTGATGTTAAGGAAATGCGCCGACGCTTTATGGAAGAATGCTCTGTTGCAACTGGTTGTGTGCCTGCCTATTCTGTAATAACAAAATGCAAGGGAAATCTTTCTGAGATGAAAGAAAAAGATTTTATCGACGCAGTTTATGCTGACGCGGCATGGGGTATCGATTTTGCAACCGTTCACTGTGGTATAACTATGTCTGCTGCAGAGAAAGCTTCATCGAGAATTATGGGGATAACTTCGCGCGGCGGATCTATTATCTCCAAGTGGATGAAGTACCATAAAAAAGAAAATCCGTTCTTTACTCACTTTGATGAAATATGCGCAATTGCAAAAGAATTCGATCTTACACTTAGTCTTGGAGATGCGTTGCGCCCGGGTGGTGGTGCCGATGCGGGAGATTCTGCCCAGATGAGCGAACTTGCCAACCTGGGAGAACTTACACTGATCGCACGCGAAAAAGGAGTTCAGGTGATGGTGGAAGGTCCTGGTCATGTTCCTCTTCACTTAATTGAAAACCAGATAAAGGAAGCTGACAGAGTCTGTCATGGCGCTCCATTTTTTGTTCTCGGTCCATTGGTAACCGATTCTGCTCCGGGTTATGATCATATAACAGGCGCTATTGGGGGAGCACTTGCCGGAATGCACGGCGCCGCATTCCTGTGTTATCTCACACCGGCAGAGCATCTTCGTCTTCCGTCTGTTGATGATGTAGTAGAAGGCGTCATTGCTTCTAAAATCGCAGCTCATTCCGCGAATATCGCGAAAGGAATTTCTTCTGCACGTAATAAAGATGAAGTATTCTCAAAGGCTCGCCGTGATTTCGACTGGGAAAAAATGTTCGAGCTTGCGATTGATCCTGTAAAAGCAAGGAAATACAGGGAAGGAAGCACTCATTCAAATGAAAAAGAATGCTCAATGTGCGGAGAGTTCTGTGCAATGAAGGAGGAATTCGGTGCTGATTAAGGAGCTTGGCGGCGAATTTGCGCTCATTGACAGAATTGCGAAAAGTCCGCGTGATAAGAATGTGCTGGTTTCTATAGGGGATGACTGTGCAGTTGTTGATCTGATGAATGGAAAGCTTATGCTTCAGACAGTTGATATGCTTGTCGAGAATGATCATTTTTCCCGCAGATACTTTTCTCCGTATGATATCGGCTGGAAAGCGATGATATCCAATGTGTCCGATATTGCTTCATGCGGAGGAATAGTTAAGTATGCACTTATTTCAATCGCACTGACCTCTGATGTCAGCGTTGAGTTTATGGATGAATTTTACAGAGGAGTATATGACGCTTCTGAAAGATATAAGTTTGATATAATCGGCGGAGATACAACGCACGGAGCCTTGATGAGCATCAGTATTACGCTTACCGGCGAAACTACAAAAGAAAACCTGCGTTTGCGTTCAGACGCAAAAGCGGGGGATCTTATTGCGGTATCAGCACCGCTCGGAGGTTCTACCGCCGGACTCAAATTATTTCTTAAGAATATTCAAGGTCATGAAGATGTTAAGAAGTATCACATTCATCCTGAATGCGGAATGGATTTGCTTGGAGAAATACTTCCCGTATCACACGCGATGACTGATGTCAGCGATGGTCTCGCATCTGAAGCGAGGAATATTGCCCGAAGAAGTTCTCTTTCTGCACATATAGATAAGGCATCTATTAGACTTTCTGATGGAATTGTCGAATCCGCCGAACTTCTCGGAGATGAGCCATATGACTATGCGCTTTTCGGCGGTGAGGATTTCGCGCTTGTTTATACGGTTTCTCCTGAAAAAGCTTCTGAGATAAAAGGTTATATTGTCGGTGAAATGAAAGAAGGCGATGGGGTTTATATTAATGGAAGAAAAATTACGAGGTTCGGATATGACCATTTTGCGTAAAATAGACTATTCACTTTACTTTGTTCTTGAATCTCCTTTGTGTATTCATGATCCGATTTTTACTGTAAATGAAGCACTAGCCGGCGGTGCCGGGATTATTCAACTACGCGACAAGGATTCTTCGTACAACGAGAAGCTTGCCATCGGTCGGGAAATAATGAAACTTTGCAGGCAATATGACGCTGTCTTTATAGTGAATGATTCGCTTGAGCTTACTCTTGAGCTTTCTGCGGACGGGATTCATGTCGGAAAGGATGATGCATCTATTGAATCAATCCGCGAGAAAATTGGAGATAAAATTATCGGCTACTCTCCGGTCAGCATTGAAGATGCGGTTTCTGCCGAACTTTCCGGCGCGGATTATCTTGGAGCAGGTGCAGTATTTCCGACTGAGAGTAAGCGTGATATCGGTTCTGCTCACGGAATAGAATATGTCAGGGAAATGGTTAAGCGGGTTAAAATTCCGGTTGTCGGTATAGGCGGAATAAACCTTGAAAATGCTGTTCTTGTTAAAGAAGCCGGAGCAGCAGGCATTGCTGTAATTACTGCAATATCTCGGGAAGAAAATCCGCGGGAAGGCGCAATTAAACTGAAGAAAATATTTTTGTGAAATAGTTATAGTTTCGCGGGAAAACTTATTTTGAACATCGTTCCTTTTCCTTGAACGCTCTCACAGGAAATTTTTCCTTTGAGAGTGCTTTCGATGAGATTTTTAACAATGCTGAGTCCGATTCCTGTTCCTCCTTTATCCTTTCTTGTTGTAAAAAACGGAGTGAATATCTTCGATAAGTTTTCTTCGGAGATACCGTTTCCATTATCAGAATATACCATTATTATTGAATCATTATCCAATCCGGCATCGATGGAAATAACTCCTTCTTCAATTCCGTCAAATCCGTGAAGTAGAGAGTTGATGATCAGATTTGACATTACCTGAGAAAGAACACCCGGATAAGTGCTGAGTTCTATATGTTCGGGAATGTTTATCTGGATGATATGTTTTGTTTTTCTAATCTGAGGTTTAAGGCTGAGAATAATTTCTTCAAGGTAATGTTTTAGATTGAATAATTTGGTGTTTTCGTTTGTTCTGTCGGAAGCGATTTTCTTGAAGTTTTGTGATATGGATGAAGACTTAGAAATATTACTGATAATGAGAGATACCGATTCTTCAACTTCTGCGAGATAAGTTTCAAATTCGGAACGTGTCAAATTATTCTTTTGGTATGATTCGGCAAAAGTTAATGTTTTATCTTTGAGGTGAGTCGCCGCTGTGAATGCAGTTCCGATGGGGGTGTTAATTTCGTGAGCAGTACCAGCGGCAAGTTCTCCAAGAGTTGCCATTTTCTGTGAAAGCATAAGCTGGCTGGTTCGTTTTGATAAAACGGATTCGAGTTCAGAAATTCTAATCTGGGTGTTTTCTGCCAGCATGTTAAAAGAATCCGACAGCTCACCAAGCTCGTCATTTGATTCGATTCTTGATCTGGCAGAAAAGTTTCCTTTGGCAAAAAAGATAAGGGTGTTTTTTAGGCTCATAAGCTGTGAAGTGAGAATTTTGCGTAAAGCGGCTGAAAGAAAAATTGCAAGAATCACGCAGACCAAAAGAATTTTGATAAATGAAATTGCGGTATCAAACAGCATATCGCGCTGAAGAATTCTGTTGGAAAAATAATAATCAATAGTTCCGAAAGGCTGAAGATTATAATTTCTCATTGTAAAAGACATAGAAAGATATTTGTTTTTTTCGAGGTATGGAATATCATCCTTGCTGCAGTCATGAATATTCTTGTAGTTGCTGGTGAATCTTCCGATTATTATCCCTCCGGACTGATCAGAGACAACTACTCCGATGAGATCTGATGAAAGAATTGCCGAGTCAATGATGCTTTTTGCTCTCTCATAGTCCCCTGAGTTAATATGCAGAAGAAGTGCTTCCGACATCATGTTGTTTGTTGCGGCAGCAGATCTGTTTAATCTTTTGTGTGCATTAGTCGAGTGATAAAAGAACAGAAAAATTGAAACGAAGGTCATGACAGAAGCAACAACCGTAATGACAGAAGTTGTAATTTCTTTATTTATGGTCTTTTGTTTTTTGCGAATACTCAGCATTTTTTAATTTCTGTTATCAGAATTGTTTTATCATCATCGGGATCTATTCCCTTTGAATAATTTGCAACATCATCAAAAACTTTGAGGCACATTTGTTCTATTGAATCGGAATTTCTCTCCGAAAGAATTTTGTAGAAATTCTCGTTTCCAATCATTTTATCAGAAGTGTTTCTTGCTTCAACAAGTCCGTCGGTAAAAAGAACAATTCGTTCTCCGCCTTCAAGTTTAACTCTGTCGGTTACATATTCGGCACCTTTGAAAACACCCGCGACAGTCGCATTTGAATTCAGAAAAATCATTTCGGATCCGCGCAGAAGAATGCCTGGCGTATGGCCCGCGTTAGCATAGTCCAGCGTCATTTCCTTGTGATTGATTATTCCGAAGAAAATTGTTGCGAATATTCCGGAAACACCGACGGTGTTCAGTATGCATTGATGAATTTCATCAATAATTTCAGCCGGAGTCTTGCCATAAGCGCTTTTCGCATTAAAGAAAATTTTAATCATTGCGGTTACAAGCGAAGCAGAAGGGCCGTGTCCGCTTACATCAACTATCGTGAAAGCGATATTGTTCTCGTCTATTGCGAACACATCGTAAAAATCTCCGCCGAGATCCTGCATGGGAACATAAAGACCAAAGAATGAGCATCGGTCATTATTTGGAAAAACTCTCGGGAAAAGTGTCATCTGAACTTTTCTTGCCATTTCGAGTTCGTGTTTGATGCTCTTGTTTTTCAACGAAAGTTCTTCGTTGACTGCCTGCAGCTGAACGGTTCTGAGTTCGACAAGATTTTCAAGCTGTTCATTTAGACAGACATTTTCAAGAGCAGTTGCGGCATTTGAGCAGAGAATGTCGACCATATATTTTTCCCATTTGTCGAGGGGAGTGTTTCTTTCGAGATAGAGAATGCTGTCGAATCCTGTTTTTGTGGAAAAGTAATTTACATACTTGGTTCCCCGATAAATATGAGATTTGCTTTTTTTTGCCTCGTGAATCAGGTTTAATGTTTCAGGAGCAAGAATATCATCGATGGTTTTATCGACTGAATCATTTCCATATTTGCCTGTTGCCGCAACTATATGTATTTTCCCGTCTCCGGTGCTTTCTGCCGAAATTCCTGAAGTTTGTCCGTATATCGCATCGTCTTCAAACTGAAGAATTGAAACGAATTGAAGGAGTATGCCGTTGAGAAAAGATTTGAGCGATTGAATTTCAAAAATATCGGCAGTTGCCGCGATTATTTTTTCGAGCCCGAGTTTGCTTTTTTCTATAGTCATTATATCGCGGTATGAACGGATTGCGGATATTACTGTTGTAAAAAGTTTTTCACTGGTAAGTTCGGTTTTTGCTTTGTAGTCGTTTATGTCGTAGTTGAGAACAACCTCGTGTTCCGGTGCCTGACCAGGTTGTCCCGTTCTCAAAATGATGCGTACGGAATGATTGGCAAGATTTTCTCTGATGAATTGAACGAGATTTAGGCCGGAATCTTCCTCTTCCATTACAACGTCAATCAGCGCGACTGCTGTGTCAGGATTTTTATTCATAAAATCCATAGCTTCGGCGGCGCTGTAGGCACTGAAAAGAGAAAGTTTTCTTCCGGCAAATTCGAAACCGGAGAGAACAAGCCTGGTTACTTTGTGAACGTCTTTTTCGTCATCGACGATAAGAAGTTTCCATTCGGCATCTTTCGGCAGAACGGTTTTTTCATTTTCGTCGGCAAAGCTGATCAAATCATCGCTGGCATTCATATTTTATTATCTCATAATATGAAATTGATTTCAATTTTTTTTTCCGAGGGTCGGAGTTATAGCCCAAGACTTTGTCTTAGGAATCTTTTACATGCATGGTGTCATGCAATACGTAAAAGGTGTTTCACACCTTTTAAATCCGTTTGTCCATTTCTTTTGCTGTGCCCAAAAGAAATGGACGAAAGAAAAGGGCACCGCTGCGCGGGGCTTGTCGCGACAGAACTTTCGCACCTCCTTCGGAGGATTGCGATGTCTGCGCTTATTTGGTATTCGGCTTCGCCGAATGGTTTAGTTGTTATTGCTGTCAGTAGTAACATGCTTTTGAAAACGGCCGATCCTTATCCTATGCGGCACAATGGCGCGAATCTAACGCAGCCAGGAGGCCGATACGTGTTGGACAGAGAGATCCCGCTCCTGGTTTTTGTCGGGCGAATTCCTCGCACTGGTTCTGCCGGATGCTGCGGTCGGTCGATACGAGGGACTTTCATTTTGACTTCCTTTCAAATATTGAAGCGCCTCGATGCCGGTTCTCGTACCGCCTTTGTTTTGCGCGGTGCGTGACGTTTTAGGTTTGACATTCTGATCTTTTATGTATTTAGAAATTGAGTACATTATATTTGAAGTTCCCTAGCTTATCTGGTGCAATTTTAATTATAAGGAAAATATATTGATCCTCTATAAATATTTAAGTCTATGCGATTCTTCAAAGGTTGAGTCTATTCTTCAAAGTCAGTTCAGATTTACTCAAGCAAAAGAATTAAATGATAAATATGAGGGAGAATGGGCAAGTAATATTAATTCATTAAGCAGAAACGATTTTTTTGCAAAATATCAAGATTTGCAAAAAAGATCAAATTTGGATATTTCAACTCTTTCTACTTATGAAGTTGATAGTTTTACATCTTTATTAGGAGTTGAGAAATATACTCCTGATAAATTTCCTGGGCTATTTGATTCTAGTGATTCAGACAAAAAAAAATATAAAGATGCATTTCTTGAAGCAGTAAATAATACTATTGAGAAAATAACTGATGAAGTTTGCATTTTTTCGTTAACTACTACTCCAAAATCTCAGCTTATGTGGTCTCATTATGCAGATAGCGAAAAGGGTGTGGTGATTGGTTTTAATTCAGACGATCCTTATTTCTATGGTACTATTCAGAAAGTTAATTATTCAAATAAGAGACATGATTGTAGAAGTATTTTTCAAAATTGGGAAAAATTCGCAGACGTTGATAAAAATTCAGAACTTAAAAAATGGATAAAACAAGGCTTACTTAAAAAAAATAGAAATTGGAAATATGAGAATGAATATAGAATTATAGAAGATAAAAATAAAGCTAAAATTGTTAAAGAAAATGGAGTTTATTTATTTGAAATACCGTTTTCAGCATGGGCATCAGTTTATTATGGATCCGAATTGAATCAATACATTGAAAAAAGATTTCAAATAATGCTTTCAAAAAAAAATCATATTAAAAGGTATAAAGTGTTTAAAAGCAAAAAAAAAATAATGCTATGAATTTGCTAATTTAATTTAAAATGGCTAAGAACTTCGCATAGTGCGAATAATGATTTCAATCATCTCACTACTTAATAATAATGGAATCTTGGATTAGTATAGTCAATTGCTAGAAAGCCCTCTCCCTTTTTAAGGGAGAGGGCACGCGACAGCGGGGTGAGGGTAAAATTTATTCGATCTCAATATATAAATCGAGTCTCATGTTGCCTGGCTTTGAGGCTTCGAGCTGTTCTTCAAACCAGCGCGCGGGCTGTTTGATTTTATAGTTTTTTTCCTTTGCCATGTCGTTCATTCTCTGCCAGCCTGAGATTATCCAACTGCATGATGGGTCTTCCTCGAAGCTTCCTTCGATACCGGTTGCGATGAATGTTCCGGCTTCTATAATTTCAACCTTTTCTCCTTCCGCATCTATGTCTTCAGCCTTATCAAGACATAGAAGAACCTTGTATCCTTCGTTTTGCGGATCGTTGGAAACATTTCCGTTTCTGTCGATATTGTGTCCGAATACTCTTCGCGGGGCATCGTTCAGATTTCTTGAATTCAGCCATTCATTCATGGCGGCTAATGCTTTGTCTTCCGATTGCGGCGCGAATGCACTGAATGCGAGCGCTTTCATTTGCGGTAATTTTTTAACTATGACTCCCATATACATCTCCCTGATTAACTGTAATTTTTCTGTTATCCTTAATCCCTTTTGTTTTGCGGGATCATTTTTGATTTCTACCGGTGTTATACCGAATTCCTTTCTGAATGCCCTTGTAAAAGATTCGTGTGTTTCGTAGCCCGATTCGAGCGCGACATCTACAACCTGGAGTTTTTCATCACAAAGCAGTTCGAGCGAACGAGAAAGTCTCCGTTTCATCAGATACTGCTTAAAACTGAAACCGGTAACACAGCTGAAGTAATTGTTGAAACTTCTTTCAGACATATTGCTTTCCCATGCGGTTTCTGCGCATTTGATGTTTTCACTTAAATTGTTCTCGATAAACTCTATCGCGTTCTGTATCTGTTCGTAAATGGTCATGACCGGCTCCGGATGTTGAAAAGAATATAACTTATCAATGATTGTAGCGCTTGATATTTTCCGCAATATGATTTATTTTTTGTTTTATGAATCAATTGCTCGACAACAAATGACTTGTCTGGATATTTGCCCGAAGATTATTTATGAGTTTTGAAAAAGACTTGTGTTTAATAATCAGCCGTTTATTCTATATCTGTTATATTGATAATTAAGCAGATTCTAGCGGATAAAAATAATTATGGGAGTTAAAAAGATGAAACCATTAGACATTCTTAATCAGTGGATGCAGGCTATCAACAGTTCTGATGTTAATAAACTGCTTTCTTTATATGACAGTTCCGCAATATTGATTCCGACATTCTCAAATAAGGTATTAAATACTCCGGAAAAACTGCGCAATTATTTCGAGATGCTGGGAAACCGTGATGAGCTGAGTATTGCACTGCATGAGAATACATTAAAACTGCAGGAGCTTAAAGATAATTACTATACGATAAACGGAATTTATAACTGGCGGTTTAAAGTTGAGGATGAAATACTTAATTTTGAAGCGCGTTTCAGCTATTTGGTGGATGTAAGCAGTTCAACTCCGATACTTCATCATCATTCTTCACAGGTTCCGCGCATGTTATAATTTAGAGAGATGAATGCAATGTGTTAAAAGCGTGTTAATTTGCGGCCTGTCATTGAGGCAGGCTTTGTGCGGAAATTATCTTGACATAAAGGGGTGGTTAAAGTTTTTAAATTTAAATAGAGGTGTTTCTTTTTGAAATGAATTCCTTCCCTGAATATCTTGTCTTTAGAGATCCTTTTTTTAGTCTCCCGTTTTTCTTTAAAGCGGCATTGTCATTAGTCGTTTTAACCTCACTGGTTTTTCTCATTTCTAATATTCGAAAAAGTTTTTTATATTGGAATAAAAACGGCGGCAGAAAAGCTTATTTTTCAAAGAAAAGCATAGCGTTTTTCTTTAAATTCGGATTATTTAAAAATAGAATTTCTTATAATAAAAATCTTTATCTGATCATTCTGCCTTGTGCTGTAGGAATAATTCTTGGAGTTTCTTCAACTGCGTTTCTCGTCATTGATTCAATTGTTCGTTCATCATTTAATTCGGGTTTTCTTTATTCGTCACTATATAAATTGATGCTTTTTGTTTCTGATCTTGGTTTTCTTATGTGCATTTTGTCTGCATTTGCTCTTTTGATAAGACGCAAGGTTTCAGCTGACAATAAATCCTATAGTCTTCTTCCGTACATATCTGCGATTGTCATTCTTCTGTTTTTTGTGCTTTCGAATTCTGCAAGAATAGCTATTATGGATTCAAACTCTTATGAGTCTGCGGCTTTTCTAAGCATTATTCTTTCAAAAATATTAGTATCTCTGCCAGAAGAAGTGCTAATTGATTTGCACTTCTTTTTTATTTGGACTTCTTTTTCTCTTCTTGCCGTTTTTTCAGCAGTTCTGTTTTCAGGAAGAACCGCTTTTCTTTTTAAAGGCTGGATGAATATTTTTCATACTGATCCTTTATCTGTCAGGTTTTCAAGGAAATATCTTCTGCCGGTTTCTTCAAAAGGTGATATGGAATCAGGCACGGTTAGAAGTCTTTCGGATTCGAAAAGTTTTTTCGCAAAGGATTTTTCAGACTCTGACTCCTGCATAGACTGTTCTCTTTGCGATTTGGCATGTCCTGCATTTGTTGCAGAATCTTCTCTGTCTCCTTCTGAATTGATTTTATCGATGAAAAACGTTGCGGGTAATGATTCTGCTTCGGCTATCAGCGGTAACAAAATATTCTCATGTGTCAATTGCGGTGCGTGCTCAGAAACCTGTCCGGTTTTTGTTGATTTCAATTCGATAATTGCCCGGATAAAAAAAGATGCTGTTCTTTTAAAGGGAATGCCCGATAGAACTATTCGAAAGAAATTTGATGCTATCGAACAATCGGGGAATGTCTTTGCCCGGGGCGGCGATATTCCATCAAGCAGATTTCTTTCTTCAGCTCCGGTATATGACGGAACACAGGAATATCTATTATTTGCAGGATGCAAAGCCCGAGCCGGTAAAGCAGAAAATACTCTTGCGGCATTGTCTTCTATTCTGTCCGCCGCAAATGTTACTTTCGGTGTATTGAAAGATGAGACATGTTGCGGGGATTATGCATTACGAAACGGCGATGAATATCTTTTCTCAAAGCTTGCACTAAAAAATATCAGCCTGATTAATGAGAATCATACTCCTAAAATTCTTTTCATATGTCCGCACGGATATAATGTTTTTAAAAAGGAATACAAAGCATTCGCAAAAAGCCGTATGCTTAAAACAGAATACATGGCTTATTCCCATATTGAAGTTATATCGTCTCTTGTTGAGAGCGAGAAGATATTGCTAAAAAGAAATATCGGCATTCACATAGCCGTTCATGATTCGTGTTTTCTCGGTCGTTACAATGGAATTTACGAACAGCACCGCAGAATTCTTAAAGAAGCTGCTGGCATTTATTATGTTGAACCGACCAATTCGCGCGAAAAAAGTTTCTGCTGCGGTTATTTCGGCAAATCAGAAGATGATGAATGCAGTGAAATTACAAAACTTAGAACAAGAGAAATTCATTCGTCGGGAGCTGTTTGCACCGTTACTTCGTGCCCTCATTGCGCAGAAGGATTTGCACGCTCTGCAAACGAGCTTCAAATCGATAATTTTAATCAGGAAGATTTCGCGGAAACAATTCTGCGTTTAATCGAATAAACAGAAAAAGGTCTATTGGAGGAAATGATGGAAAGTCTTATTTACATCGTTCCGGTCGCGGCAATTGCCGCTCTCGTTTCGGCGTTTATGTTTTTCAAGGCGATGATGCGCTCAGAAAAAGGAAATGCCAAGATGGAAGAAATCGCCGGATACGTGAGAGAAGGAGCTTATGCTTATCTCTACAGGCAGTATAAAGCAGTATTCAAAGTATTTGCTGTTTTATGTGTAATTCTTGTTGTTCTTGCTTTTCTGGGAATTCAGAATCCCTTTGTTCCTTTCGCATTTTTAACCGGAGGTTTTTTCTCGGGTCTTTGCGGATTTCTTGGAATGAAAACTGCTACAAACGCATCAAGCAGAACAGCTCAGGGTGCTACTCATTCACTTAACAGCGGATTGAAAGTAGCTTTCCGATCCGGAGCAGTAATGGGGCTTATCGTTGTAGGCTTCGGTCTTCTTGATATTGCAATCTGGTATTTCTTTCTTGATAAAGTTGTTTATACTCCGGGCAATATGAGCTCGGGAGTTGAATTTATAGGTCTGACTTTTGTAGAAAAGGGTCTTGATCTTGACGGTAAACTTATCGCAATCACAACTACTATGCTTACTTTCGGAATGGGAGCTTCTACTCAGGCGCTTTTCGCGAGAGTCGGGGGCGGAATTTATACTAAGGCTGCCGATGTAGGTGCGGATCTTGTCGGAAAAGTCGAAGCAGGTATTCCAGAAGATGATCCTAGAAATCCTGCCACAATTGCGGATAATGTTGGAGACAATGTCGGAGACGTTGCCGGAATGGGCGCCGATCTTTATGAGTCATACTGCGGTTCGATTTTGGCAACTGCGGCACTTGGAGCTGCTCTGCCTGCAGCTGCCGGTTTCGGCGGTGTAAGAGCAGTGACAGCACCTATGATAGTTGCAGCGCTTGGAATATTCTTTTCAATTGCCGGTATTTTTGCTGTAAGAACAAAAGAAAATGCCAGCATGCGAAACCTTCTGTTTTCACTTAACACAGGAGTATGGGGATCTTCACTATTGATTCTTGCTGCTCTTGCAGTTATGGCTTACGTAGGTTTTATTCCCTGGGGAATTTTCGGAGCTGTTGTAACAGGTCTTGTTGCAGGTCTAATTATAGGACAGGCTACTGAATACTTTACTTCTGATGAATATTCACCTACAAAGAAAATCGCCGAACAGACGAAAATGGGTCCTGCGACTACGATTATTGAAGGTATGGCTGTCGGAATGTATTCTTCTGCTATTCCTGTTATAACTATAGTAATCGGAATAATTCTAGCATTCGCACTTTCAGGCGGATTCACTCATATAAACATGGGTCTTTATGGAATAGGTTTCGCAGCTGTCGGTATGCTTTCGACACTCGGAATTACTCTTGCAACAGATGCTTATGGTCCGATTGCAGATAATGCCGGCGGAAATGCCGAAATGAGCGGTCTTGCTCCGGAAGTGCGTCAGCGTACAGACGCGCTTGATATGCTCGGGAACACAACTGCCGCAACAGGTAAGGGTTTCGCAATAGGTTCTGCGGCTCTTACAGCAATGGCTCTTCTCTCTGCATACATGGAAGAAATTAAGATATGGATGGCGAAATTCGCATCCAAATCCGCTGACGGTTTTTTTGCGATTGATAAATTCCGTTTTTATGCAGCTGAGCTTTCGAATGAAACAATTTGTTCTTTGAGAGACCAGGGAATTACTGCAGTTCAGGCTAAACTTGCTACAATGAAAGATCTTACAGCAGCGTTCGACATTACTCTTATGAATCCGATGGTTCTTGCCGGAATTTTCATAGGATCGATGATGGCATTTGTTTTCTGCGCCATGACAATGAAGGCCGTAGGAAGAGCTGCAGGAAGAATGGTTGAAGAAGTCCGCCGTCAGTTTCATGAAATGCCTGGAATTCTTCAAGGCACTCAGAAGCCTGAATATGGAAAATGTGTTGAAATTTCAACTAAGGGTGCTCAGAGAGAAATGATTCTTCCTTCTCTTCTTGCGATTATCGTTCCTGTTGCTACAGGTTTGTTTTTCGGAGTAGCTGGAGTTCTGGGTCTTCTGGTTGGTGGTCTTACTACAGGTTTTGCTCTTGCGTGCATGCTTAATAATGCAGGCGGAGCATGGGACAATGCCAAGAAATATATCGAGAAGGGTAATTTCGGCGGCAAAAAATCCGATGCTCATAAGGCAGCTGTTGTCGGAGATACAGTCGGGGATCCGTTTAAGGATACGTCAGGACCTTCTCTTAATATTTTGATAAAGCTTATGTCGATGGTTTCGGTGGTATTTGCAGGAGTTGTACTTTTTGTATATCCTAAGCTTGCTTCTTTGATATCCATGATCGGTAAATAATAACCGGGCTAAAATAAAAAAAGGCGGATTCAATCCGCCTTTTTTTATATCATAAATCAATGAAATTTTTCATTAGGATCTGGATAATAGTTTTTGCGTGCCCATTCAAGTTCCTTTCTTTCGTCAGATGTTAGAGAACTCATTCCTTCCCGTGCAATTTTATCCAGAAGCCGGTCAATAGTTTCCTTCGCACGATTCCGGCTCGTTATAATTTTTAATTTCTGTTTTGATTTTCGTTTATTGAACAAATCCTTTGGAAGACGGAACCTGTATGCCGCAATAATTACTATGCCGGTAATAATTCCGCCGAGGTGACCGATATGACTGATATTTCCCGCAGTGATTGAGAAAGACTGAATTGTTCCGAAAAATTCAATCAATCCGAATATGAGAATAAAATATTTCATTTTAATCGGAATGATAAAATAAAGCAGAACTTCTCTATTCGGCCAAATCATTCCGAATGCCAGTAGAATTCCGAAAACTGCGCCGGAAGCTCCGATAGTTACAGTATTCGGATCCATGTACGGAGAAAAAAAGTTCATCAGATGAATGAAAAACCCTGCTCCGGTTGTTGTAAGAAGGTAATAGGAGACAAAGCGCTTCGTTCCCCAGAAATTTTCAAGTTCACCGGCGAATATCCAGAGCGCAAACATGTTTAAAAGAAGATGAAGAGGACTGCCGTGTAGAAACCCATAAGTGAGGAACTGCCAGTAAAACCCGTAAGATATCCCGTTTTTGCTGATTCCTAAAATATTTGCAGGATCAATAGGTGAAAAAAACGGGATAAGAATCTGTGTTAAATAAATTGCTATATTAGCGATTATTATAACTTTCAGCGCTTTCGTCAAAGGACCGCCGAATTTAAAAGAGATATTTTGTTTCATTTTAATCAAACTGCCTTCTTATTCTGTCAAAATCTTCGTGATTGTAGAGGAATAATTTGAATATGCGCGGATCAAATCTGTATGCTTCCTGACGCATTATCTCAACTGTCTCTTCGTGTGGAATAGCTTCCTTATAAGGACGCTTAGAAGTCAGCGCATCGTAGACATCACCGATTGTAACTATTCTCGCGACAATCGGAATGTTTTCGCCATGACGGCCTTCAGGATATCCCTGACCATCCCACCTTTCATGATGATAAAGAGCTATATCCTTCGCCATGTCAAGAAAAGAGTTATCTCCGAGTGTTTTTGATGCGTCATTAAGTGCATTATATCCAATTACTGTATGAGTCTTGATAATTTCAAATTCTTCGTGGTTCAAAGCTGTAGGTTTAAGAAGTATAACGTCCGGAATACCGACTTTTCCGATATCATGAAGAATGCATGAATCATAAATGTTTCGCATAAATTCTGAAGTTATCGATTCGTATTCGCCGCTGTATTTCATTATTTGCGCCAGAAGAACGCAGTAATTTCTCATTCTTTCAAGATGCTCACCAGTTTCACTGTCACGGGTTTCGGCGAGTTTACTAAGCGCGAAAATGGTGGTCTTTTGAGTTTTTAATAATTCATGAGTACGGACTTTGACTATCTGTTCGAGATGTTTTGTGTGCATTTCGAGCTGACTTGTCAGATCACCGCGCTGTATACTCAGTGATATCTGACCGGCAATCAGTTTTAAAAAACGCAAATGTTCTTCGTTGTAAGGTTCGGGTTCTTCGGATAGAAATAGAAGAAAACCTTTTATAGAGTTTTCGACGAAAAGAGGCATTATAACTGCTGATGAAGTTTCTTTGCTTATTATCTCGCGTGATTCTGGAGGAAAATTTAATTTGGAAATAAATGAATCAATGTCATTGGCTATAATTACATCTCTAGCCCTGAGAATATTGTTGAAAACGTTATCGTCGAGTTTAAGTCGGTAACCGCTTTTTGCGGGCAATACCTTGTCGGAATGTGAAAGCTTTACCTGAAAGGATTTTTCATCATGATCGAGAGAAACAAGTGTGATGCTGTTAAACGGTATCACCGATTTTAAGGATATGTCGATTTTATCAAAAATTTCTTCAATATCGAGACCCTGATTGAGAAGGGAAATAATTTCGAACATTTTTTCAAGCTGAAGGTTTGCCTTGTCTTTTTCGTCACCGATTTTCTTTCTATCGATTGCTCTTTTGACAGAATGGTTCAATAGATTGAAATCTGTTACGGGTTTTGTCAGAAAATCATAAGCGCCTGTTTTAAGCGCGTGAATAATGTCTTCGTCAGAACCGACAGCAGTAAGGACGATACGCGGAACCGAATTAAAACGTTCCGACATCATGCTTAGAAGTTCTCTGCCGTTCATAATCGGCATTTTCAGGTCTGTGATTACAAGATCAACATCCGCGTTTTTTTCAAGAACCGAAACTGCTTCGGCTCCGTTAAATGCGTTAAGAATATCGTAGCCAAGTTTTTTTAAGAACGCTGATAGAGTTTTGTTGACGTTAATGTCATCATCAACGACAAGAATTTTCCCCAGATCGTTCCTAATACTGCTAATAGAGTCACCAATTATCATCGCAAACCGTACGGTCAGTCTATAAAATATATACTAAAAAGGCAAGAAAAAGACAATATGATGTAACTTGAAGGACATGCCCGACACAAAGAGTTATGAAAAAGGCAGCAATATTGATCGTAATTATTTCATTGTTCTCATGTGAGAACATGAGATTTAGTAAAGTATCAGGGTTTGTCTTCGACGATGAAACCGGTGAAACTGTTTCGGGAGCTATTGTTAAGCTTTACGATGAATATGATTCCGATTCGGATGAAACAGATGAAAACGGGTATTTTAGTGTATCGATATCATCCAATACTGAGGGTAGCGGATCCGAAGATTCTGCCAAAATCAGCTTTTCTGTTTCAAAAAACGGATACAAAAAATACACCGATACATTTAAAGGAAGCTATATCGATAAGGAAATTGATGTTTTTCTTGAAAAAGACTGATTGCCGGGTTTAAATGAATTTACGCTTCATCATTTCTCTGTAAATTTTTAATACTACCCATGCGTCAGTTGCTGCATAAAGAATCTGTGATTCTGAAAGATTGAATTTTTCCCAGTTACTTTTTTGTGCTTTTTTTGATATTCTTCCCTTAAAGAAAAAACCTGCGAGGGCGCGTACTCCGCGCTGTTTGAATCTGAGCTTTCTGGCGATTGTTTCAAGATCGACAAAGGATTCACATTTAGAAGAAGAATATTTTTCTATATCGCGAAGTTCACCCTTCAGTCCAAGTCCGATTTTAGTTATCGAAGGATTTGATAAAATACGCGTTAATTCAGGCGGATAGTTGATCTTGTTAATTCTGATGAGAAACGCTTCGGTTTCTGTCGCAAGCTGGATCAGTGATATGGGATAATGCTCACCTTTATTGAAGCTGGGGCGGGATTCGCTGTCGAACCCGATTATCATCCCGGATTTTATTTTATCAAGATGATGAAGATCGTGATAAGTTTCTATAAGCCTTATTTTGCCAGTAAATGAAAGAAGCGGGTATGAGTTTATTGCCTCTTTATCTATTTCGTAAAGAAATTCTTCTTCGCCGTTTGCTTTCGCCTCAGGCTGTTTTGACTTTTTGCTGAAAATATTAATTAATTTATTTATTCTAAATAATTTCATCTGATTGCCGCCATTCTTTTGACTATTCCGTTTCCGATTGATCCGCATAATGCAACTGCTACGGCGTCCGCAGCGTCATCCGGCTGTGGAGTTTCTTTCAGTGAAAATATTTTCTGAATCATGCACTGCATCTGTTTCTTGTCCGCTCTTCCGAATCCTGTTACAGCCTGCTTTACCTGCACCGGTGCGTATTCGGTATAACACAAAGCATTTTGCTGAAATGCCAGTAATATTACTCCGATTGCTTTGGATACGTCAAGCGCGGTTGTGGTATTGCGTGCAAAAAAAAGTTTTTCAATTGCCGCAGAATCAGGTCGGTAACGCTTTATTACTGCTGAAATTTCTGTATAGACTATAAATAGCCTCTCTGATATTGAAAGAGAGGAGTCAGTTTCTATAGTACCGTAATCAATAACTCGGGCGGTGTCTTCGATCACCGCCCATCCGATTATAGCAAAACCTGGATCAATTCCAAGAACCCGCATTACTGAAGTTTTTCCATTATCTCATCCGAAATCTCATAATTGGCGTAAACATTCTGAACGTCATCATGATCTTCAAGCTGTTCTGTGAGGCGCATACATTGCTGTGCTTTCTTTTCATCAAGCTCAACAGTTGTCTGCGGAATATAAGTAATTTCGGCAGAGGCAGTCTTGAATGATTTGGAATTTATTGCTTCAAATACATTATTAAATGAATCAGGTGAAGTTTTTATTGTAAGCGCACCGTCTTCTTCTGCAGAAATGTCTTCAATGTCAAAATCAAGAAGGAGTTCCATGAGCTCGTCTTCGTTAGTCTGACCTGGTTCGATGGTGATAACACCCTTTTTGTCGAACAGAAATCCAACACAGCCTGTTTCGCCGAGGTTTCCGCCGTTTTTTGAAAAAATATTGCGAATTTCCGGATAGGTGCGATTTCTATTGTCGGTAATGACATCCAGCATCATCGCAACTCCGCCTGGAGCATAACCCTCATAACGGATTTCTTCATAGACAACGCCTTCCATTTTTCCGCTGGCTTTAAGAATAGCGCGTTCAACATTATCGTTAGGCATATTGGCTTCTTTAGCCTTAAGTATCGCTGTTCTAAGACGGGGATTCGATTCAGGATCAGCTCCGCCGCCGTTTTTGACCGCAACAGTTATTTCCCTGATGATTTTTGTGAATATTGCGCCGCGTTTTGCGTCAATAGCGCCTTTTTTTCTTCTAATAGTAGACCACTTATTATGACCTGACATCAAATACCTCTGAAAATCTCATATTATAGTACAATTTTTTAATAACCTCTTTTTATTTTCAACTGTAATTTTATGATTCTCTCTCTTGCAAAAGATGCCTTATAATTAAAATCTGCTGATGCCTGATAGAATTTTATCGCTTCTTCGTTTCTTTCCAGCTTTTCGAGAATTTCAGCCGAATTCCAGCGGACTTTTCCGCTTGAAAGCTTTCTTCTTTCGTAATTCTGCTGAAGGAGTTCATATTCCATTATTTCTATTTTTCTTTCAAGAAGCTGAAATTCTTTAAACTTTTCATAATTTTTCTGTTTGAGAAGTGATGTTTTGAGTTCGCGGGCGGTTTTGCGCATTTCAACTATTTCATCTTCTTTTTGTTTAACTGCCGAATCTATTTTGTTTTCATATTCCACAGTGCGCGAATATGCATCAAACGCATCCTTAAATCTGAGATTGCGGTAAAGTATGTCTCCGCTGTATTCATTGCATTTGTGTCTGCGGAGAATATCTTCAGCAGGAAGAATTTCGAGTGCAAGTGTAAACAGATTGAGCGCTTCGTCAAGAGATCCGACATTGTTGTAGCAAATGAAAGCCAGTGCGAAAATTACTGCGGCATCATCGTTCTTTTTAGCAAGATATTTTCGGTAATAATCAGCTGTCGAAAGATACCGGTTGATATCTGAATGAAGATTCGCAAGCAATATGTAGTCGTTGATGTCTTCTGCTTCGCCTTTAAGTGAAAGATATCTTTCAAGATAAAGTATACTGCGTTTTTTTTCACGTCCTGCATAAAGAGCCCTTCCAAGTTCGAGTGCGTAGTCTGCGTTAGCTCTGTCAAGAGAGCAGGCCTGTTCAAGTGAGTTTAGATATCCTCGGAAATATCCCGCTTCTTTGTATACGCGCGAAAGTTCATAAAAAACAGCAGAATCCGAGACAAATTCAATTTCCTTGAATCTGAAGCATTGATAATAATGTCTTACCGCAGAATCGTATTCCCTCAGATTGAAGGCGCATATGCCGGCAAAGCGGTGAAGTTTAAAGAGTTCTGGATTATTTTCCAGAAAATACGGCTCGGCTTTTCTTTCAGCAAAGAGTCTGTTCAGATCAATTCTTTCTTCCGCAGAACCGAGACTGATAAAATCATTTGGAATGCGTTTGTCGTCGACTTTTGAAGAATATATTTCTTCGAGCCGTTTTTTTATCTGAGCATAGGCTTCCTTGTAGTTTCCTGAACTGACAAGGGTTTCGAATGATTCCTGTGCGGAAACAGGCGATATTGAGAATAATAAGAGGATGTAAGTCAAAAAAAACTTCATAGCGGTTTTGTATTTTATTATCGGATCAAGTCAACTGATTCTATAATAAAGATAAAGTTTTGTTATTGTAAAAAAGAGATTCAGCGGGAGAAATGTCTGAATCCGCTATTTTGGCAGTCTGGAGTTTGATATGTATACCGGAAAATATATGAATCAGTTTACCCGTGCGTTGAAGTTTGTTCTCCTGTGTACTGCAGCAATATTTGCTTTCAGAATAATTCTGTTTGGTCTAATTTCATCTTCGTTTTCTGATGCTGAGTTTACTGTGTATATATTAAAGTCAATTCCTTATGATATTCTTTTTCTGATATGCGTATTCATTATAGTCTTTTCGTTTATGCTGGTATTCAAAAAAAAGATAAGACTTTTTGAAGCTTTTCTGTTCATTCCATTCGTGCTTATTTTTGTATTTTATGCGGGTTATTATTCCGTCTTTGAGAAATATTTTCAGATTTCTGCTTTAGGGGAAGGCCTTTCTACATATTCCAATGAAATAGTGAATTCTGCATTTCATGAAATTGGTGCCGGTGTTTATTTGTCTCTAATTCTATTTGTGCTGATGTTTACAGTATATTGTGTTACGGTAAAACGCATCAATCGAATGCTTCACGGACTGATTCTCTATTTTGTACTGCCGCTCGTTTTTTTCGGTATTACATTCGGTCTTGTTTCCGCACCTAAAGATAATCTTTTTGAACACCCTGATTACAGTATAGTGTCTAAAAATCCTGTCTTTTTTCTTGCTTCTTCAATAATGACAAAGTCAGATGATGAGTCGTTCATAAATGATGATGCTAAAGGCGAACTTTTTTTAAATGCTGATTCGATAATCGATCCGGGAACTGTTCCTGATCTCAAAATTCGTAGAAAAAAATATAATATTATTTTTTATTTTTTTGAATCAACTGCGCAAAACTACATCGGAATGAAAGTTGACGGAAAGCCTGTAATGCCGGTGTGGGAAAAGCTGTCGCAAAACAGCGTCAGTTTTAGCCGGCATTATGCTCATTATCCTCTTTCAGTAAATGCGCTCTATAATGTCTTTACTTCTGCGTATAATCCTCTGAAAAAGATGTGGATACCGATGCATGATTCAAAAATTCCTTTTAAATCTGCTCCTGAGATTTTTAAAGAGAACGGGTATAGAACTGCTCTTTTACATTCAGGTGATTTGAAAAATTTCAATCATATCGGCTATCTAAAGGACCGTAAGGTTGATCTCATTCTTGATATTAAAACCCTTAAGCCTGACGGATATAAAGTTATAACACCATACAGTCTTGATGATAGAGCAATGATAAAACCACTGGTGGAATTTGCCAAAAAAGAAAAAGACACACCGTTTTTCGCAGCAGTCTTTCCTCTGCTTCCTCATCATCCATATACATTTCCTTTCAAGGAATTTTACCTTTACTCAGACAAAGATATAGCAAAAGCTCCCGGTAAAAAGGAAAAGACATGGATGCAATATGTTAATTCTCTTCATTTTTCTGATCATTGTCTCGGTGAACTCATAGATTCGCTTGATAAAGAAGGGCTTCTTGAAGACACCATAATTTTTGTTTTTGCCGATCATGGTGAGGCATTCTATCAGCATCCCGGAAATTATCTTCATGCCATTCACGTATATGATGAAAACATTCATGTTCCTTTTATGATTTATGGAAAGAATATTTTTAAACGCAGAATCGAATATCCGGCAGTATCAAGCCACGTAGATATTCTGCCGACTGCGCTGGATTTTGCTGGAATAAAGCCGGAAGATTATTTTCAGGGAATATCTCTTATATCAAAGCATAAAAAAAGAATGGCTTTTTCATACACCGACTGGGATGAAATAAAAAGGTCTGTACGTGACGGCAAATGGAAGTTTATTCTCTCGGATAACGGAAAAGAAGAACTTTATGATACGGATGCGGATTCGGGAGAAAAAAATAATATCGCTCGTGATTTTCCTGAGATTTGTGCAAAGTACAGAGAATTTCTAAAAAAGGCAGGCCGGCATCAGCTGGAGTTTTATAAAACTAGGAAGTATAAAAATCTGTGAAAGTATTTCCCCAAAACAAACTGATTAAAATAATTATATTTATTTTTCTTTTAATTGCAGTGTTGGCGTTTTTCTTTTGTGCAAAACTTCAATTTGGCTTTTTGAGTGCTTATTTCTTCGCAGATTTGAGATCTCAAACCGAGATTAGTTATTCTGATTTTGCAGAAAAACGAAATGGTGAACTAATTAAAGAGTATCTTCTTCTGAATGATAAAGGCAAAAGGGATTTCTATTCGAAACTTTTCTTCAAACGAAGATTTCTCGCGAACGGCGAGGCATACATTGTATTTGACGACCGTTCGCAAATTTTCTGTACTGCTGCCAATTCTTCGTCCATAGGCAGTTCTGTTTACATATGGACTTATGTCGACGATTCAATTATGATAAAACGTACGGCAAACGAGGGCTTTTCCGTGTTTTCCGAATGTGAAGTCTGGAAACTTAACACAAACGGATTTAACTATGTTTTTATCAATGATAACGTTTTGATTTTCGACAGATCTGACGGAGATCAAGAATCTGTTATGACTCTCGAATATTAGAATTATACTTTGATTTTTCTTTTTTCGGGATCAGAATTTTCTTTGAAAAGAATGATAATGTTCCCTATCGTTCCGACAATTTCAGCCGAACATTTTTCTGCTATCTGCGGCACCAGACTGTTTTTTTCGTCTTTATGATCAACAAACTTAACTTTAATCAGCTCATGGTCTTCAAGAGCTGTTCCGATTGCTTTTATCAACTGATCTGTTATTCCATGTTTTCCGATTTTAACTATCGAATCCATGTGATGTGCGAGCGATCTTAGCTCTTTTCTCTGACGGCTTGTTAATTTATTCATAAATGAAAAGTCCGTTTGAGGTGTTTTTCGTCAATAATTATTTAATGCCTCAGTTCTGCATTATCCGCAAAAAACTTGAATTAATTATTTTTTGAGAGATAATGTTTAAATGGAAACTTCTGAGAACATTTTTGATTCAAAGTGGTTTTTCGCGATTGAAAGCAGCGGTGACGGTGTATGGGATTGGAATTTTGAGACAGGCGCTGTTTATTATTCAAGTCCGTGGAAAAGCATGCTTGGATACGAAGACCATGAAATAGCGAATCGTATCAGCGAATGGAAACGAAGAGTTCACCCCGATGATCTTGAGGATGTCCGGCGGGCATTGACGCGCTGTATTAAAGGTAAAACTCCGAGATATGAATGTCAGCATAGGCTTCTATGCAAAAATGGAAAATACAAATGGATTCTGACGCGCGGCCGCCTGGTTGAAAAAACTGCAGACGGCAAGCCTCTTCGAATAGTGGGAACACATACGGACATCAGTGAAACCAAGAGAATTGAATTTGATCTCAGAATAAGCAAAGAGAAGAAAAAAGCTCTGCTAAATAATCTTCCTTTTCTTGCATGGATGAAAGATAGAGACGGTAGATTTGAAGTTGTAAACAATATGTTTACCGGATTTTTCAAGCTTAGCGAGGCAGATATTCTCGGTAAAACAGCTGAAGAAATATTTTCTGAAAAGATATTAGGTTTTTATTTTAAAGATGATGAAGAAATAATGGAAAGCAGATCCCGGCGTTCCCGCGAATTTAAGATTTCGGATGAATCAGGGGATAAGTGGATTGAAACTCATAAAAGCACACTTTTCGGAAGTGAAGATGAAGTCATCGGAATAACCGGATTCTTCCGTGATATTTCTGAGCGTAAAATTATGGAAACGGAATTGCATCGCAAAGACAAAGTTCTGTTTGCGGTTGCAATGTGTATAGAACAGCTTTTTTATTCTGACAGTGTAGATGAGACAATTCCTTTTTGTCTTGAAGAAATCGGAAAAGCTGCCGGCGCGGACAGGGTTTATCTATTTAGAAATTACAGCACGGATGATAGTAATCTTTTTTCAACTCAAACAGATGAATGGACAAAGGACGGAATTACTTCTCAATTGGGTTCTCCATATACAACATATGTTCCGCTTGATAGTGTTCCTGAACTTCTTAATGCCGGAATAAGAAAACGTATTTTTTCTGGAATAGTAAGTTCCTTCGGGAGTCAGATCCGCGAATCACTTGAACCCCAGGGTATCAAGTCAATAATGATTATTCCCATACATTTGAATAATCAGTTCTGGGGTTTTGTTGGTTTTGATGACTGTGTAAGGGAGCGTTTATGGAGTGAAGCCGATAAAAATATCTTGTCTTCATTTGCTTCCGCAATCGGAGCTGCTGTTCAGAGAGAACTTGCCGCAGAAGAACTGAAAATAGCAAGAAGTTCTGCTGATGCGGCAAATATTGAAAAAAGCCGTTTCCTTGCGAATGTGAGTCATGAGCTGAGAACACCATTGAATGCAATAATAGGAATATCTAAGATGCTTGCCAAGAAGGATTTTGAAAATCTTTCTGCAAGGCAAATCGAAGGATTGAATTTGATTAACGAAAGCGGTAACCGTCTGCTTCTTCTCATCAATGATATTCTTGATATAGCAAAAATAGAAGCAGGCAAAATGGAATTCAATCCCTCTATGTTTGATTTAAAAAAACTTGTAAATCAACAGTTCGAAATGCTCAAAACCCTTTCTGCCGAAAAGCAGATTGAGATTGAAAGTATATTCGGAGATAATGTTCCGATTACGGTTAATTCGGATTTTTCAAAGGTAACTCAGATTTTGACAAATATATGCGGCAATGCGGCAAAATATACAGAGAAAGGCTCGATAAAAATTATGGTAGAATCGGACAACGGAAATGCAGTAATATCAGTTGAAGATACAGGCGAGGGAATTCCTTCTTCTGAAATTAACAAAGTGTTCGATCAATTTTATCAGATCGGTCATCCAATGACAAAAAAACATGGGGGCAGCGGGCTTGGTCTTCCTCTTTCAAAAAAAATGGCTGATATAATCGGAGGCAGTATTGTATTGAGCAGTGTTGAAGGAGTTGGGACAAAAGTTGTTTTTTCTTTTCCATACGGAGAAGGGTCTTCGTTTGATGAAATTGAAACTGCCGTAAAAACTGAAGCTCCGAAAATTTTAGGAAAAAGAAAAATCTATATCGTTGACGATGAAAAAATAAACCGAATGACTTTTGCGTTGATGCTTGAGTCCCGGTATGATTTGAGATTCGCGTTTGACGGTAAAATGTTTTTAAATAAAATATCTTCCTGGGTTCCGGATATTGTTTTGATGGATATAATGATGCCCGAACTTGACGGCTTTGAAACTTTGCGGCTTTTCCGCCAGATGAAGCAATATGATTCTATTCCTGTTATTGCTGTTACGGCAAGGGCGATGGAAGAAGAAAAATCTGAAATACTGGATAAGGGTTTCAGCGGATATGTGTCAAAGCCGGTGGATGACCAGCTTCTAATAAATTTAATTGAAAGGATGTGTGCAAATGATGAATAGCAAAAAAATCAGAATTCTCGCTGTTGATGATATTTATGCTAACCGGTTTCTTCTTTCTGATGTTCTTTCGGATTTTAAAACAACTGTTTCAGAAAGCGCTTCTGATTTCTGGAAAAGGCTTGAGGCTTATGGAGCGGATATTGTTCTTCTTGACATAATGATGCCGGAGGAAGATGGCTTTCACCTTGCAAGCCGGATGAAACAGGATGAACGGTTTAAAAACATACCTATTATATTTATCAGTGCGAAAAATGCTAAGAATGACGTAATGGAAGGAATGAAGGCTGGCGGAAATGATTACATTATCAAGCCTATTGACGGAGATGTGCTTATTGAAAAAATAAAAAATGTACTTTATCAAAATACTATCAGGCTTATTACGGAGAAATACGAGAAAGACCGCAAACTTCTTTTTATTAAAACAGGGAAATTTCGTATAATGCTAAATTCTCTTGGTAAACTAACAAAGGATTTTGTATTGAAGAATATCCCGTCAGGAATTAACATAGATAATTTCGATGAAGCAAAAGGAATTATAATTTATGACAATCTCCCTTTTACAGATGCCGAGGGAAAGTATAATCTTCTTAATTCGAAAATGTTTCAGCTATCTCTTCTTGAAATTGTTGAAACCGAAGTTGTCGGTAATCCTTTGAGTAAAAATGAAATTGACGAAATTAACGATTCTTTGTCATATCTTGGTTTATGCATCGATGTAAATAATTATCAGGAAAAACAATGAACGAAAAAAGCAAACTCAAAGAAATCATCATATCTAAAACATCGCAATCATTGAGCAAAAATTTTTTTAAAGTACATATTGCAGATTCATCAAAAGATGCACTTGATTACATAGTGAAAACTATTCCTGTTAATTCATCAATAGGTTTCGGAGGTTCAAGAACTCTTGAAGAAATAGGTTTCTTTGATGAATTTACAAAACAAAAATACCCGAATTTATTGGACAGAAATGACAAGACTCTTTCGGATGAACAGAAAAGAAGTCTTCAGATTAGCGCTCTTGGTGCGGATTTCTTTATTTCATCATGCAATGCCCTGACTAAAACAGGTGAGTTAACTTTTATAGATATGTGGGGCAACCGCTGCGGCGGGATGACTTATGGACCGAAAACAAGAATCGTTGTAGCATCATGGAATAAAATAACAGAAGATCTTATTTCGGCTCTTGACAGACAACAGAATACAGCATCTGTTTTAAACAATATGCGTTTTGATACTAAAAATCCTTGTACTGTTACCGGGGAATGTTCTGACTGCTCATCAGATAACCGGATATGCGGAGTAACTACAGTTCTTCACAGATCTTTTCCTAAAGAATCAGTGCATGTTGTTATTGTCAAAGAAGAACTTGGTTTTTAATAGTTTGTTTAAAACTGATAATTGCTTTCGGAGAACAAATGATCAAAGTCGAAAATCTCTCAAAAAAATACAAAGAGAACAACAAGCTTGCTCTTGATGATATAAGTTTTGAATTACAAAAAGGGGAATTTGCGGCTCTTCTCGGTCCTAATGGTGCCGGGAAAACGACCCTGATAAATGTTATTTCAGGAGTAGTTGTCCGTGATTCGGGCAATGTCAATATTGCCGGATATGACATCGACCGGAATAAAGTTGAAATGAAAACTTCAATAGGCATTGTTCCGCAGGAAATCGCAGTCGATAATTTTTTTACAGTTAGAGAAATTCTCAACTTGCAGTCAGGCTACTATGGTATGCGCCGCAATGGTGAATATATTGCCTATATTGCCGAACGCCTTTCTCTTTCTGATAAAATGAATTCAGTTGTACGGAGTCTTTCTGGTGGAATGAAGCGCAGACTTCTGATTGCGAAGGCTCTTCTGCATAAACCTAAAATCCTTATTCTTGATGAACCGACTGCTGGAGTTGATATAAATCTCCGGCATGATCTATACCGTTTTGTCAAAGAAATGAACGGGGATGGAATGACAATACTTCTGACGACTCACTATCTTGAAGAGGCAGAGGAGCTTTGCTCCCGCATTATTCTTATAGACGAAGGCCGCTTGATTACAGATAAACCGAAAAAAGAATTTCTCAAAATGGCAGGAGATTTTTTAATAGTTAAACTCTCGGTTAATTTCGACATGTCAAAAATTATTGATTCTTCAATGATTAGAGAAAACAAAACTTCTAATAAGATCTTAGAAGTTCCTAAAAACAAAATTCCGGAATTGATTTCATCTCTCAGTCAAATTAAAGATAAAATCGATGACCTGAATATTTCATCTCCGGGCGTTGAAGAGCTTTTTGTACGCCTAACTGAAAAGGGAGGAAAGAATTGAATTCAAAGGAAATATTCATACGTTACTATGTCAGTTTTCAGACTCTTGTAATAAGAGAAATTAGGCGTTTCATGCTGATTGGAGTTCAGACTCTTGTCGCACCATTTATTTCCAATATTCTTTTTCTCGGTATATTTGCCGGTTTTTTTGCGGGTCACGGAGATAAAACCGTAAAAGGGTTTGATTATATAAGTTTTATAACTCCCGGGCTGATTTTTTCTGCAGTGGTTAGTTCAGCATATCAGAATCCTGTGTTTTCAATTATAATGATGAAGTATCAGGATACCATTAAAGAATTTAATTATTTTCCCATGAAACCTTTAGGTAGACTCGGAGGTTTTGTAATAGCAGGAGCGCTTAGAGGATTTCTTGTCGGTATAATGACTTATCTTGCAGCCGGTCTTTTTTCGGGATATACAATTGCTCATCCAGTGCTTTTTTGGGTGGTCGTAGGTGCCGTATCCATGATTCTTTCTCTTGCCGGATATCTCACGGGAATTTATATGTATTCTGTTGAAAAATCTAATTTTATAGTAATATTGATTCTTTCACCACTGGTATATCTCGGCGGAGTTTTTTTTAATATTGATACTCTTCCGGATCTTTTCAGACAGATTGATTCATATAATCCATTTGCGGTAATGATATCTCTTACTAGGTATGTCTACATCGGAAGCGGTTCTCTTCCGGGATTGTTTCCTTCTATGATGACATTGTTTTTGCTTTTAATTCTGTTCGCAGTATCATACCGCGCAACTGTCAAAGGAATAGGAATAAAAATCAAATAACAGTAACGGCATTAGTCGAAACTGTTATTTGATTTACCGGATACTATTTGTATTTTACGGCTGTTCCTTTTACGTAATAGGCTTTTACTTTGCCAAGCAGCATGTATACCGTTTCTTCATAATAGCTTACACCGATTAAATTATCAGCGGCTTCTCGTGATATGGCATATTCTTCCGCTTTAGCTATATCCGCTTCATCACCAGACAGATTAGCAAAAAATAAAAGTTTAAAAGAAGAACTGAGCCCCTCGCTTTCGGAAATGACTTCATAATTATGAGATGTCATCGGTTTCGCGGATTCTTTATAATCTATGAGCTTAACGTTTTTGGTGCATGCCGAAATAAAGCAAACTGCCAGGATAAGATATAATTTTTTCATTATTTATTCCCCTTTGCTTTGTCTTTTGATTCGGTCTGGTTAAATTTAACCGCTTCACCCTTAATGTTGATGCTGTCGACTGAAAAGAGAATAAAAGAGTATCTAGTTTCTTTTACTTCTGCGTTGATTACTGCATCGGCTTTTTTGTTATCTTTGGCTCTTTTCATTGCAGTATCAAAATCTGGCATTCCTATCATGTACCAGAGAAATCTGAAAGTTAAATCGCTTCCTTCTGTCTGACCTAGATTTTCTGAAATAGTTTTCCCGGCAAGCGGTTCAGAAGCAATACCTGTTTTATGAAAAGAAGTGCAGGCATTTAATAAAATAATGACTGCGGCGGTTGCTAAAATGTTTTTCATCTTTATCTCCATCAGAATTTGATTTCTACGCCGAAATTCGGAAGAATCGGAATACCCTGTCTGCGAATCTCCGGATTTGTCGCTCCATAATCATAGCGATAATCCCATGAAAGAAATTCTTCAAGTGAACTATTGGCATTAATGAGTTCTACGTACCAATTAAAATAGCCCCACTCATAATTCTGTTTATAAGAATATCTGAGATCAAGTCTTGAATTTGAAGCAAACCGTTTTGAGTTTCTTTCTCCCGAAACCGGCACCCATCGTTCGTGGTTGGGATCATCCGGATCAACATATTTTGTGTCCTGAACTCCTGCAACAATCGGGGTATAAGGTGTTGAAGTATTGTACTGAAAACGTACAGAAAAAGTATGACGGTTCTGTTTATAGGCAGCAACCAGTTTTACGACATGAGTCATATCGTACGGTGAATCGAACCATTCGTTATAGTATTCGGGATCACTTGTCATCGATTTTGTTTTATACTGCGATTTGTCGATGGTATAGCTGAGCCATCCATACAATCCGTTTTCTGTTTCTTTGATGTCTTTTTTGATCATCAATTCAATTCCGCGCGTTCTTAGTTCTCCAACATTCGCGTAGTATCTTGTTGTTCCATCGTCATCCCATTGATGAAGAGAAATGTCATCTTTAAATACATTGTAAAATCCTTCGGCCTTGATGCTGTAATCTCCTAATTTCTGTTCAATGCCTGCAGATGAATGGTATGCTCTCATTGGATCCATATAGTCCGCTTTAGCTATATGCGGCATTACATGAAAAATCGCCGATGAGGTCTGAACGAAATATGAGTATCTGCCTCCGGCAACGGAAAATGTGGTGTTTGTAGGCAAATTAATCGCAAGCATTCCTCTCGGGTCTATGACTGTCGAATTTGTTCTAAATAGATGGTCGGCTCGTACACCGGGAACAAATTCAATCCATCCAACATTAATCTTCGATTCAGCAAACCCTCCAATTGTCTGATTGTGAATTTTGTATCCGAGATTCACTAGTTCAAAATTACCTTCTTCTCCGGGATCAAGACCTGCGTTATCGTCCATCATACTCTTTTGATTAAAACTGGTTCCGCTGGTTTTAAAATAATAATGTGTGATTTCGCCGCCGACATTTAACTTAAGATGCTCCTTTATGAGATCTACTGAAATATTTTCTTTTAATCCGGTAATAAGCGGCTTGGTTTTCGGATTGATTCCATTTGAAAGCACAGAATCGTATGACTTTGGAAGTCTCATCACTGTTTCGGAAATTTGCAGTGAATTAAAAAGCAGAATGGAATTTTTAAGAGAATCGTTAGGTGTATAGGTGTGTGTTAAACCCTGCCCATGAGAATATTTGTTTTCATAGTAATTTGCATTTTCCCAAAGTGGGTCATCGCCTGCTTCCATGTAGTCGTCTTTCATTGTTACATCTATTTTGTCATAACTTCCGAAAGCAAGAAAAGTCAGTGAATTCTGATCATTCAGAAAATACTTGAACTTCAGCTGATAATCTCCGTAATAAGGAAGGGATGAGCTGACATCTTTTCCAAGGAGTTCATATAATTCCTTTGCCGCTTTGACGAAAACTGAGATATATCCTATTCTTCCGGATGCTATAAAGTAACCTTTGTTTCTGGTTTTTTCTTTTCCGTCTTCATAGTATTTTTCAAGAAAAGGAGTCTGTACAAGAGCTGCCGATGAAAGGAGTGAGATGTCGGCATATCCGCCAGTCCGTTTTACATCGTCGACAGTATTGATGTTTATTACTGCACCCTGAGCATATCCGAAATGTGCAGGAAAAGCTGATGAATAAAGGTCGATTTCCGACATTAGATTATTGTTTATTACTGAATGCAGACCTCCGAAATGATACGGAGTATATATCGGAATTCCATCTATAAAATACCCGTTATAGTTCGGATCCGATCCGCGTATTACAAGCGGACCAAAAAATCCGTCGGTACGCATTACATTCGGAAGTGAAGTGAGCGCGCTGATAGAATCACCGAAAGAAGCCGGAACTTCTTTGAGATCTTTAACTGTCATGGTATAGCGTGAAGTCTTTTGAATGTCGCGTTCGCCTGTGATTGTTATCGCGCCGCCCTGAACTTTTAGAGGCTTGAGTACTATGTTTCTTTCTTCCGGAGCGCTGAGGACTATCTTTTCCTGATAAAGCTGATTTCCCTCTGATTTGACAATAAGAGTGTAAGTTCCGGCGGATGGAAAAGAAACACTGTATCTTCCGTATTCATCCGTATAAGTTTTTGTTTTGGTTTCAAGAACCATAACAGTCGCCATATCAACCGGCTTGCGTGTCATTGAATCGATTACTAATCCTTTCAGTGATATTTTCGCCTGAGCAAAAATCATTGTACTGAAAAGAAAGATTCCAATGAGAGTTGTTATTTTTTTCATCATTTTACCTTTCATAAATCTTCAAGTTTGAACTTCAAAGGAAGTTCCATCTTTATCGGAGAACGTTTGCCGTTGACTATCGGCGGTGAAAATTGTGCGCCGAGTAGAATCTTTTTTGCGTCTGATGCAAAGTCTCTGTTGTAGACATTTCCCATTTCAAGTGGAACGCTCTTTGAAAGCCTGATGCCGATAATTCTGACGTTCACAACTTTTCCGCTGATGTCTATGAGTATTTCCGTTGTTACAGTTGCCTCAATTCCGCCTTCTCTCGCGCTCTTCGGATATATTTTTTTGAGTCTTCCGACAGGTTTGGGAGGAGCAACATTCGGATAAAATGAAATATCTACTGCATTGGCATCGTCATTTGTTCCCATTGCGCGGTCAGTGCTCTCTGCTGTAACTTCACCTTCGGTAGTGCTTATCTGTTTTTTTACGATTCTTTTGGGAGCGCTCATTCTTTCGATGTCGATAAACTGAATCGTATCGCTTGAATTGCTTAAGTCGGCACTTGAAAGATCGACACTTGGAGTGCGGAATATAATATACAGCACAAGCGAAAGCGATATCACGAATGAAAAAAGATATGGATGATTATCGTCCACGTTCAGCAATAGCAGAAACAGTTTTCTTAATCCTCTGATCATTGTCCTCCTCCTGCCGAATTCGGTTCGGACATAAAAAGAACATTTAAAAAATCTTGATCCTGAAGCGCGTTCAGGACTTTTGATACTGTCTCATAAGACAAATCTTTATCTGCAGTTACCGATACACTTCTGTCTTTCTCGTTTTGCCTCATCGCAAGTTCATCATGAAGCTGTTCAAGTGAAACTTCCTTCGAATCAAAATAAATTTTCTCGTCTCTTCCGATTGTAATGTAAATTGAATCCTGTTCGGCGCCTTTTGTCTGTGCTTTCGGCAGATTAACTTCAACACCCTTCGGAGGTTCTGTTGTCGTCGTTGACATAAAAAATACCAGAAGCAACATCGCTATATCTGCCATACTTGCGCCGAATGCACCTTGTTTGATTTTCGATAGAGTAGATCTGTTTCTCATTTCTCCTCCGCGAAATCTTTTAGCGAAAGTTCTTTTACTCCGCTTTCTTTTGCTGCGCTGACTGCATCAACTAGGCGTTCGTATCTGACTTCTTTTTCCATATTTATTACTACAATGGTCTTCGGATTGTTTTTCATTCTTGCTGTAAGTGAATCTTTCAGTTTTTCTCTGGTAATAAGGTTTCCATCATAATAAAAACCATCATTAGAAGGGAAAACATCTGCTATATTGCTTTCTTCAACTTTAACAGCTCCGGCTGTTTTTGAAGGAAGATTGAAAAATATTCCCTGACGGACTACGAATGAACCCGTTACAATAAAAAAGATCAAAAGAAGAAAAGCCATGTCTCCGATTGAAGTAGCTTCAAACTGAAGATAATCCTTCGGTTTCGGGCTGTGAGCTTTCTGTCTCGACAGAAAGCATTTAATGTATCTTTTCGCTTTCATTATTCCTCTCAGTCTGAAAGTTTTTCAGACATCCTCGGGAGTTTTGCGCTCAATTTAGCTATGTATTCTTCTGAAAGAATGTAGCGGTTCTGGATTACGTGTGTAAAAACATAGAATGCAAAAAGAATCGGTGCTGCAACTACGAGTCCGCCGGCTGTTGTTATGAGGGCTATCTGGATGCCGACTGCGACGACTTTTGCATTTACTGTAGTCGCTGCCGCGATAGCCTGAAAAGCTCCGATCATTCCGACAACAGTTCCTAAAAATCCAAGAACCGGCGCAAGATTTCCGCATCCCGAAAGAAGACCCATTCCTTTTTCGAGAGAGCTAGCGAAAACCTGAAATTCTCCACGAAGTTCATCTTCAAGTTCTTCTCTGTATTTCGCTGTAGACTTGGATGCTATAGTTTCCAGTCTTTTCTGAAGTCCTTTTGCCGTCCAAGCGTCTTTTCTGAAATAATAAATTACCCGTTCAATAATTATTGTAAGCCCGATTACTCCAAGAGCTATTATAAAAGGCATAAGCTTTCCGCCTGCCTTTACTGTTTCAAATAAGCTCATGCCCTCAAATGCGTCGGAGCCTTCCTGCGCGAAAAGACAGCCTGACATTAAAAACAAGAATGCCGATGTAATAATTTTTTTCATTTATTTTTCCTCCAATTATAAGCGGTTTATATTTTTAACAAGTGAGACCGCCTTATGTGTCACTTGTATCATGCATATTTTATTTTTTTAGTCGTCCGGACTTCTAAGGCCGGACTATTTACTTTTCTTATACATTCTCGAAGAAAATTTTTCTCTGAATTCGGAAGGCGTAAATCCCTTAAATTTTTTGAAGACATCATTGAAAACTGATTTTGAATTGAAACCCGATTGAAAACAAACTGATAGTATATTTGCTGAAGGATTCTCGCTCAATAGTTTGGCTGCGTATTCGACCCTGAATTCATTGATAAATGTGTAAAAATTTTTGCCGAAAGCGTCATTTAAAACCTGAGAAAGATGATGAGCCGGAATGCCTGTGGATTCGGAGAATTGTCTTATTGTAATTTCGCTCTCGAGATATAACTTATCTTCTTGAAGCGCTTTGTTAATATTTGCGATATACTCCCTTTTCTTTTTAACCTCAATGAAATTCTTTTTGTACTTTTCATTTTTGACTGAATCTTCCTTGAATTCTGAATGAATTTTTCCATATACATCAGGCATCAAAAGAACGAAATAGCCAATTGAAAAAAACATGATAACAACGGCTACAAAGAAAACATTTATAGCTATATTTGACGCAGTTTCATTGATAGCAATCGAACACAGAGTCGAAAAAAATGTAGCAGCCCACGCAAAAGATATTGCATAAATCAAAATCGAAAGCCATCGGCAGCTTATTTTATGGATGTCAGAAAAATTCTGAAGAATGCGTTTTTTATAATTATTCATTGATCGGCGTGAGAAGTAGATGTATACAAGCACCTGCAAATAAAAGGTAATATTAACAATTGCAGAAAATATTATTTCGCCTTTGGTTTCTTTTGATTCTTTCAGGTTTTCTATTCCTGTAACTGCGATGTAGATGAAAAATCCTGAAAGAAAAAGAAAAAAGAGTATAAAAGGGATAAAATGCAGAAGATCTTTTCTTCTGAGTTTTTCTTTTTCTGCAGTAATGAATGAAACATAAAAATAGAAAACAGGCCCATAGAGAAGAAAAATGGCGTTTTCAAATAGAAATACAGGAATGTTGAAATATGTCAGATCAGCTTTTGATTTAACGTCTATTGCAAGAAACTCAGTAAATAGTTCAATTGTAAAAAGAAAAAGAAATAGTGATAGAAACTTGCCGTGCTTTTCTTTTTTAAAAAAAAGAGCCAAGGAAAGAAAAAGTCCCTGAACGGCACCTATTAAAACGAGAAATTTCATTTCCTGCTTACGGCTCCTTTATGTAATAGACTTCAAATTAATAACAACAAAGCAGAATAAAAATGTCACAAAAATAATATAAATTTAATACACTGAGCAGAAAATAAACAATGCCCGGCATTTGACTAAAGACGTTTAATTATATCAAGCGTAATTTATATATTAAAGAATTATGCGCTGTTCTTTAAGTTTAAATTTAATGATTAAATAATATTAACAGACTGAACGTCCGGTTAAAAGCGTGTTCCCGCAAAAAATCCGGCTTTTCCTGTGTCTATCTGAATTTTACATTTTTTTACACCATATTCAGAAGAGTGCCAAAAAGCATAAAAGCCTGCGGTAAAAGAATTGCCGTTATAACCTAATGTATATTTCATGTTATAGTGAATAACCGGATAAACTTTTTTATGATCAGGACGGTTGTTTGACGTATCGTACTGTGAGAAAGAAGGACCGCCGGCAAAAATTACTGATGCCGCAGCAAAAAAATTATAAAGAACCAATGCATAAGTATATCCCGCCCCTGCGTAAAAATTTACTGCGTTTACATTCTTAACATCTGCCGCAAAATCAAAGTTGTCTCTTGCTTTTTCGGGGATAAATCCGGAATCCGAAGAAATATTTGTAATATCGAATCCCGTATATAAAAGAAATGAACCGCCGCATTTTTCTATGGGATTCTGATAGTCATATACATTCGCAAGGGAAAAATTGTCGGAAAAAGAATAATAGACGTTTGTGCCGATGTGACGTGTTTTCATATCCGATCGTATAGTATCGGCTTCCCCGGCGGAATAATTATAGTCGCCTGGATTATCAATGTAGAAACCCTTCATTTTTTGAAAATAAACTTCAACACCAAGGTGTTTTTTAAACATATAAAGCTGATAATCTCTTGATTTTGTTTTTCCATATTTTTCGGTTTCTTCATTATATCCTCTGCTTTTTGATATGCTGAAACCGAAACCTTTATAAGAGGCGGATATTCCATTTGACCATTTCGCATTTGAATTATATGTCATATCCTTGCTTCCACTTTTTATGTCAACCCACATGAACGGCACGTCTGTGAAGATCTTAACTGAAAAATATTTTGGAGAATCATTAGTTTTGTCGACAGTAGATGTTGAATCTTCAGCCGAAAAAGCTAATGAAAAATGAGCAAAAAAAAGTAAAACGCTAAATAATATTATTCTCATTTTATTATTCACTCCGGAGTTAAATTCATTTATAAGTAAAATTATAAAAGTACCAATAAGAATTGGTACAATTTTAAACACTAAAATCGCAAGAAGTGTTACTTTAGAACAAAAAATGTGATTTTTTATTTAATCATATTTTAAGATAGTTGTCGTCCGAACTTGTTGGTCAGGTCGTTATTCTGAAAAACTTTTTAAATAACTTTTGGTGGGACATGTAAAGATATTATGTTAAATCAGAAGCAATGCTTTTCTGATAATTATAAAATTCATTGCTGATTCATGGCAAAATTTCTCTTTACAGTTTTAGGGCATGTTTGTTTTATCGAATCTGAATTTATTATGCACTAAAGGAACTTTATGTCTTCCGTTTTTTTTAAAACAATATTTCTTCTTGTTCTTTCAAACCTGTTCATGACTTTTGCATGGTACAGTCATCTAAAAAACCTGAACGGGACTAAATGGTATATCGCGGCATTTGCAAGCTGGGGAATAGCCTTTTTCGAATACATGATACAGGTTCCGGCAAACCGAATAGGATACACCGAGCTTTCACTTGGTCAGTTGAAAATAATACAGGAAGTAATCACTTTGTCGATTTTCATTCCATTTTCGGTTTTTTACATGAATCAGCCGTTTAAGACAAATTATATATATGCCGGAGTCTGCATGGTAGGTGCAGTCTATTTTATGTTCAAGTGAGGATTGTTAATGGATATTTTCAGCAGACTTTTTGAAACTATTGAAGACCGCAAAGGCAAAGATCCGAAAGAGTCTTATGTTTCTTCGCTTATGGCGAAAGGAACGGAAAAAATCAACAGTAAAATCGCAGAAGAAGCCGCCGAGACATGTGAAGCTGCTCTTGAGAATGACAAAGAGCATCTAATTTATGAAATCTGCGATCTTCTTTTTCATACTTTTGTGCTTGCAGGCTATAAGAACATAACTATTGATGATATAAAGAAAGAACTTGAAAGACGGCATGGCACGAGCGGTCTTACCGAAAAAGCGCAGAGAGGAAACAAATGATTAGCGACAGAAACCGTCTAAGATTTGCCCTTCCGGGAAAAGGAAGATTGCGGGAACCGACCATAGATTTGCTTCAGAAATCCGGATTCAGCTTCAGGGAAAAAGACAGACATCTTTATGCCACATGCACCAATGAGAGCATCGTTTTCATTTTCGTGCGGGCCGACGATATCCCTGTTCTTGTTGAGTCGGGGGTTGTCGACGCAGGCATTACCGGCAGCGATCTTGTTATTGAAAGAAAAGCTTCTGTCAATGAAGTTGTATCGCTTGGTTACGGAAGATGCAGACTGTGCGTGGCAGTCCGCGATGAATGTCACGAATCTTCGCTTAAATGGCTTGAAGGAAAAAGGGTTGCGACTTCTTTTCCTCATATAACACGTGAATTCTTTCTTTCTAATGGTGTCAATATCGAAGTAATCGAAATGAACGGGTCGGTCGAAATTATGGTTGCGCTCGGTCTTGCTGATGCTATTGTAGACATAGTTGAAACCGGAGACAGCCTTAGAGATAATAATCTTAAGGTTTTTTGCGATATTGGAAAATATGAAACGGTTCTTATTTCAAACAATGGCATAAAAAATGACGCGCGCATTGAGAAGGCGAAACGCCGTATAGAAGGCGTTTTGACAGCAAAAAGATACAGCATTCTTGAGTATAATATTTCGGAATCGGCACTCCCGTCAGCCGAAAAAATTACACCGGGATTTAAGTCGCCTACTATATCTAAGCTTGACACGGAAGGCTGGGTAGGTGTAAAAGTGATGGTTGAGAAAGGTTCTGTTCCGAAAGTGATGGATGAGCTTGAATCTCTCGGCGCTACGGCTATTTTTGAGACAACAATAATTAACTGCCGCTTGTAAGCGCGCAAAGGAGACATGATGGTTTATATAGTTTACGGAATAATTCTCGTTGTAATAATCGCCGGTTTTATCGCATATAAGATAATAAGAAAAAGAATTACCAAAAAGATTGCGGCACAGCAGGAAGTTGTAAATCAGCACAAGCAGACAGTTACTATTTTTGTTATTGAAAAGAAAATGGCGAAAGTATCGGAAGCCAAACTTCCTAAAGCTGTTGTGGATCAGATCCCTGCTATTTATAAATTGAAAAAATTGCCTCTTGTTACTGCTAAGGTCGGTCAGCAGATTGTTACTCTCATTTCCGAAGACAAGATCTATTCAAGTATTCCTGAAAAGAAAAATGTAACTATCGAACTCGCAGGAATTTTCATCGCGGGTATAAAAAATCCTAATAACAGTGCTCCGAAGAAAAAAAGGAGATAACATGAAGCCAATTCACGAGTATACAAGTGCGAATTACATAAAAAAAATCGATTCTGAGGACAGATTTGTCGCGATTGAGGATCTTGCCAAAGTATTCGAAGGAACCGAGATATGCTCGAATATCGAGAAACTCGTTTCCGCACTGAAAGAGCGTGAAGAAATAATGAGCACGGGAATCGGATGTAATATTGCGATTCCTCATGCCAAAATTCCTGAAGTTAAGGATATTGCCTATGCTATCGGCGTATCGAAAAAAGGAATTGATTTTGATTCGATGGACGGAAATCCGGTACATCTGGTGATACTCGTTGTTGCCGGAGAAAAACAACATAAGGACTATTTGTCGCTTCTGTCTAATATCATGGCATTTCTGAAAGATCCTGCCGTCAAGGACAGCGTTATTAATGCCGAAAATTCTCAACAGGTATACGAAATTTTAATGTCGGCCCAAGCCCGCTGATGTCTTTTTAGTAATTGTATTTATTTTTGTTTATCCTCATTTCTTGACTTATACCGTTTAACGCGCTAAAATGCGTTAGGCGGTTTGAATATGATAGAATATTCTCCTATTCCTCTTCGAAAGTTCGTCGCGCCCGAATTTTTATTCGGCAGCGGGGCCATCTCAATGCTCTCGCGGTACATTAAAAATCTTGGCGTAAAGAAAATCCTTCTAGTGACTGATCTTGGAATCGTAAAAGCGGGATGGGTTTCGGTTGTTGAAAAACAAATAAAAGATTCCGGTATTTCTCATGTTCTATTCAGCGGAATTTCTCCTAATCCGCGTGACGACGAAGTTATGATCGGTTCCGAAATATATCAAAAAGAATCATGCGATATGATTGTTGCTGTCGGAGGCGGCAGTCCGATGGACTGCGCAAAAGGAATTGGAATAGTCTGCATTAATAAAAAGCATATTTCTGAATTTGAGGGAGTGGACAAAATTCCTCTGCCTGGACCACCATTAGTTTGTATTCCGACGACATCAGGAACTTCGGCTGATATTTCACAGTTTTCAATAATTCTCGATTCTGTAAGAAAAGTAAAAATGGCAATTGTCAGTAAAATTCTCGTTCCAGATGCTGCACTGATTGACCCTATTACTCTTTCAACAATGGATGCTAAACTCACTGCCGAAACGGGAATGGACGCTCTTGTTCATGCCTTCGAAGCATATGTTTCAAATGCGAGCTCTCCGATAACAGATCTTAATGCTCTGCGCGCAGTTGAGCTTATTCGCAATAACTTAGTGCAAATGATTAAAAGCGGAGGGAAGGGAGAGCATGCAGATAACATGATGCTCGGAAGCCTTCTTGCCGGTCTTGCTTTTTCAAACGCGAGTCTCGGAATAGTTCATGCAATGGCGCATGCTCTCGGGGGATTCCTTGATTTAAGTCATGGAGAATGTAACGCAATTCTTCTTGAGCATGCGGTGAATTATAACTATGAAAGTATACCCGGAAAATATAATGACCTTGCTAAAGCAATGGGAATTGATATCAATGGAATGACTTATACGCAAATAAAAAATGCTCTTACAGAATCTATTGCCGAATTGCGTTATAAATCAGGAATCCGTCATGGATTTTCCGAACTCGGTTTAAAAAAAGAAGAAATACCGCTCCTCGCGGAAAATGCTCTTTCGGATGCATGTATAGTTACAAACCCGCGCGAAGCTGCAAAATCCGATATTGAGGAACTGTATGCCGCAGCCTTTTGACGGGAACACTGAAAAAGAAATTCTTCGAAATAAAATAATGGGAATGGGAGATGCTTCTCTGAAAAAGAGCTACTATACTCAGCTTCAGGAGCATGTAATTAATCTTGAAAAAAGCCGCATAGAAACCGAAGAATCTTTTAAGCGGGCTGAAGCAAATAAAAATCTTTTTATAGCATTATTTAATCAGGCGAGTGACGGAATTATCGTTGTTGATGTTGAAAGCGGTAAATTCAAATTCTGCAATAAAGCATTTACGGATATGTTTGATTATCATTCCGATAATCCTCTGCTTTCATTTAATTCGGTATTGCCTATAGAAGATGCAGGAAACCTCGAAAATGCTTTGAAAAAGATGGCTTCGGGAGAAATCCGTTTTTTGAATAATGTAGTAATCCATAAAAATGACGGTGGTATCGTTTATGCAGATATAAGCGGCAGTGCAGTTGAAATAGAGAGCATAAAATATGTTTTAGCTGTTTTTCGGGACATGACCGGAGCGAGAAAACTTGAAATTGAAAAAGCGGAATTTGCCTCAAAGCTTAACCAGGCACAAAAGATGGAAGCTATTGGAACACTTGCAGGCGGTGTTGCCCACGATTTTAACAATATCATAGGCGGGATAATGGGGCTTGCCGAAATATCCCTCGACGAAACGCAAGGCAATGCCGAACTTCAGGATAATCTGAACCAAATAATAAAAGCATGTAAAAGAGCGCGGGATATAACGACTCAGCTTCTTGCCATTACTTATAAGACAGAAAAAAAATATGAACCTGTAAGCTTTAATGAAATTATTCGTGATTCAGTAGTTTTATTGAAAGCTACACTTCCGGCTGGTGTTTCTATTAGGGTTACTGAATCTGCCAAAGAAGATACTGTTCTTGCAGATCATGCCGGTATAAGCCAGATTATTATGAATTTATGCACAAATTCCGCGCATGCCATGAATTATTCGGGAGAAATCTGTATCAAGACGAGAAATGCGGATGTGGATGAATGTCTTATACAGAAGAACCCTGAGCTCTTGCCTGGGCAGCATTTTCTATTAGAAGTGAGTGATACAGGCTGTGGAATTCCTAAGGAAATAGTAGACAGGATATTCGAGCCGTTTTTTACAACGAAAGAGAAAGGAAAAGGTACAGGACTGGGTCTTTCAATCATACACGGTATAGTGAAGAATCACGGCGGAGTAATATCTGTTTACAGCGAAGAAGGACTGGGAACAACGTTTAGGATATTTTTTCCGATTTCACAACAGCATCACAAAATGTCCGAAACGGAAAATCTTTCTGAAACTTTGATCGCAGCAGATGCAGATATTCTTCTTGTTGATGATGAAGAAGTTCTTGTCAAAGTTGGTGAAAAGATTCTTGAGAAAATGGGAAACAGAGTTGTTTCATTCACAAGCCCATTAGAAGCACTTGCTTATTTTGAAAATAATTGCAATACTTTCGATGCGGTAGTGACAGACATGGCTATGCCAAAAATGAACGGACTTCAGCTTGCGAAAAAAATTCACGACATTAGAAAAGAAATTCCCGTGATTTTGTGCAGCGGATACAGCGATGAGTTAATGAAAGATAAAACAGATATGAAGGATATCGCTAGGTTGATAATGAAGCCTTTTTCTGCCGCCGAAATGACAAGAATATTAGCCGAAGTTCTGCATTCAGCAAATCAATAAAAGGGCTGAAGTTCAGCCCTTTTATTGTGAAAAGTTTCATCCGAGAATTACTTCAACTTTGTGAGTTCCTTCTTTGAAAAGAGGAACTATATTTCCTTCAACATTCTTTCCGTCCACAGTCATGCTTTTCACGCCCTTGCATACTTTAGAAGGATTTTTAACTTCAATTTCGTAAACCGCTCCGCGGTATTTTCTTACAGCTGAGAAGCCTTCCCAGTTTTTAGGAATACAAGGATTGATTTCGAGTCCCTTGTATGTAGGAAGAATTCCAAGAATATATTTAGTCGCTGCCTGATAAGTCCATGAAGATGTTCCTGAAAGCCAGCTGTTTCTTCCGAGTCCAAACTGCGGATGCTCGTTCCCGAGAATATTCTGAGGATAGCAGTAAGGTTCTGCTTCAAACTCATCAATTTTTTCATTCTTAAAAGCAGGGTTTATCTGATTATAATATTCATAAGCGCGGTCGCCGTTGCCAATGATGGTTTCGGATATCATCGCCCATGGATTAGTGTGAAGAAATATTCCGCCATTTTCTTTTGCTCCCGGAGGATAAGTCGATACTCCGCCAAGATTTCTGTCATAACCATTGTATCCCGGAGCGCTCAGCTTGATTCCGTTTGAAGTGTTGAGGTGTTTACGTACAGATTCCATCGCAGTTACAGCTCTGTCTTTGTCTGCGAAACCAGCCATGATATTCCAGCTCTGTGCGTTTACATAGATGCTTCCGTATTTGTTGTCTTTTGATCCGAGTTTTGATCCGTCGCAGTCAAAATATCTGAGATACCATTCACCATCCCAGGTTTCTTTGTTTACGGTTTCTTTCATTTCATTGTAATACTTTTTGTACTCAGAAACAGCTGCTGAATCTCCGAGTGCTTCCATCATATCGATCATTTCAAGAAGAGCTTTTCCGAACTGTGGCGCAACAAAATTTGATTCGGCTCCGGTACGTAAATTTACGGTATCATTCCAATCTGCAAATCCTAGAAGCGGCAGCCCATGTTTTCCTTTGTTTTCCCATGTGAACTTAATGGCACGCTTCAGATGCTCGAGTACTGTTGCTTTTTCAAGAGGCTTTTTGTCTGCATCTTTTTCGTAGAATGGAATTTCCGTCTTAAGAAAATCCATATCACCTGTTTCTTTTATATAAGCATTAACAGCCAGAATTATCCAAAGATGGTCATCCCCGTAAAAATGCGGTCTGTCTGGAAACTCGTGAGAATCTCCGACAGTAGCTTCCATCGTAGAAGGGAAAAATTGATGCATCGCAGAGCCGTCTCTTTTCTGAACATGAAGAAGTTTTTCTATAAGATCCTTTCCGCCTGCAGGGTCATTGGAAAGCATTCCCATTACGTCCTGTGAGCTGTCGCGGAAGCCGAGACCTCTTCCCCCGAAGCCGAGCTGATATAGAGAAAGGTCGCGCGACCAGTTTTTAGTCATATAGCACTGGCGCGGATTATGAATATTGACCATGCTGTTCATATTAGGATCAGGAGTCTTAACCTGAAGAATAGAAAGATATTCATCCCAGAATATTTTGAGTGCATCGAATGCCGCGTCAACATTGGCAGCGTCGCGGAACTTTTTGATGTTCGGCATATCCTTCTCAACGGAAGGAGTCTGTGAAAGCTGAGTGATTATACGTTTAGTTTCGCCATTGGAAAATTTGCCTAGATGATGAAGAAGAGCACCGATATTATCGCCTCTAAGAGCTTCATAATTTGAAAGTTCGTCATTAAACAAAGAAAGCGGAGCCTTCCATGTGCCGTATTCATTGTCGCCGAGAAAAGTTTTTCTGTCGGACTCAAATGATGAAACGGGATGATTTGATGTGAAATAATTTTCGGCAGTACCTTTCATCATGAATGCGCACTGCGAAAGAACTAGTTTCCCGTCGGATTCTTTGTGTGCCTTGCTCTGCATTGTCTGAGGAACCCAGTCTGCATTTGTGAACTGTTTGAGTGCGTCGAAGTGAGTATATTCAACAACCGGAATATAGTCTATTTCAATTTCCTTTCCGCTTTTGTTGGTGATCTTGATATCTCGGATTACACGGGATTCTCCAGCCGGAACGAAAACCGTGATTTCGGTGCGTATTCCGTAAAATTCGCTGACGAACTTTGAGTAACCGAGACCGACATGGCATTCGAAAAGATCATACTTGTCGAGTGTCGGAACGAAATACGGAGAAAAAACTTTATAAGTTCCGTTTTCTTTAAAACGGATATATGCGCTTTCCCCCTTGAAATCGGAAGAAGGCATCTGCGGAATGTATTTGAGAATTCTATTGAGTGCAGGATCTCCTTTGCAGACTAGAGCGCCACCGGTATGGTCTACAAAGCCGCCGAAAGAAAGGCCTCCGACATAATTAATCCATTTAACAGGCGTCTTTGGGTTTGTGACAACATATTCCTTTGCGGCGTCGTCAAAATAACCATATTTCATTATTTGATCCTCCTAAAATTTGCGTGAATAATAATTATGTATTAAGTGCGTTTGATGGTATGAATTTGTCAATTTTATTATTGCAAACGTTTGTATGCGGCAAACTTAATTTTCGGGGTTGTTTTTTTGATTATTCTGTTATGGTCATATTTTGAAAATGCCGACTGTATGATTTAATTTTTCGGCAAGGGCATTTAGGTTTTCAGCATTTCCTGCAAGCTCTTCGGAACCTCCGGCAATTGCCTGAGCAGATTCGTTGATAGTTGAAATCGAAGAAACGACTTCCTGCGAAGATATTTTCTGTTCTTCGGTCGAAACTTTTATGCTTTCAGAATTTTCTATTACATTTTTAATTTCAGAATAAGTAAGACTGCTCACTTCTTCCTGCTTCAGCATATTAGATGCTACAACTTGCATTTTTGAATCAATTTCATTTACCCCGTTAAGAATCTGCTGAGTAGTTTTTACAGAATTCTCAATGTTATTTCTGGCGGCATTTATCTCATCTGTGTTAATCTCAATTAAAGATTCTATTCCTTTTATGCTCTCTGCGGTTTGATCGGCAAGTGCAGAGATTTCATCTGCTACTACGGCAAACCCTCTGCCGGATTCACCTGCACGGGCAGCTTCTATCGCGGCATTTAATGACAACAGATTTATCTGTTCTGAGATATCTCTGATTATTGTTATGATTCCGCTTATGTCGGCAGAACTTTGAATGATTTTCGACATACTGTTTTCCATGTTTTTGATTGAAGATTCTCCGGACTTGGCATCTTCAGATATTTTTTTTGTTAGTGTTCCTGTCTCACTGATTATTGAATTCATTTCGCGGATACTGTCAGTCATCGAAGCAAGAGTTTTCGTCATTTCCTGAAGGCTTCCGTGCTGAACCTCTGTATCTGAAGCGATACTGTCCATTCCGGCTGAGAGCTCTTCCATGCTAGCAGTTATCTCTTCGGCGGAAGCCGCCTGACTTTGAGCATTGTTAGAAAAAGAAACTGTAGATGCGGAAAGTTCTGTTGCAGAACTTGATAGTTCGTTTGACGCATCTCTTATTATAGAAAAGCCGAAGAAAAGATGTTTTCTCATCTGCATAAGAGAGCCGCTCATCACGGCAATCTCATCTTTACGTTTTATCAGTTTGTCTAATGAGCCTGTTTCAGTTAAATCGTAGTCGGACATTTTTTTCATTTCACCGGTTACTTTTTCGACGGGTCGGCTGATCTTCTTGCCGGTTATTATTCCTGTTAAAAATGAAAGTATCAGAATAATAAATGATACTGAACATATAATGAGCATATTGCGTTTAAGTCTTTCTTTTAATTCCAGACTCTTTTTATCGACTTCTTCCTGAATGTCATGGATATAATTGCCGGTTCCGATAATCCATTTAAATGAAGGAGTATAAAGAGAATAACTTCTTTTCGGAAGAGGATTTGTTTCATTTTTTCTTGGAAAATAATAATCTGTAAAACCACCGCCGTTCATACCGCTTTTGATGATTTCTTTTATGAATTCATTTCCATGACTGTCCTTATTTTCAAGCCTGTTAGTGCCTTCAGTCTTTGATCCGTAAAGAACTACATTTGTTCCGCCTTCTGTGTCCGCCCAGAAATATCCTTCTTTGTTATAGCGAATATCTCTTAAAACCGTTTTCGCGATTACTTCCTCATTTTTTTTATCGATTAAGCCTTTGTCGGATAATAGTTTAATGTTATCAACTACACTTACAGCGGCTTCGACTTGAAGCCGTGTATTGAAATCAAAATTATCCCGCATTGTTTTTTCAATACTTTTAAGACTGTTTTGATTATCCTGATAAATCATATAAGTAAAAAGAGAAGTTATGATTATAACCGTGATAGAACTGATAGCAAGATTAAGCAGTGAAATTTTTGAAGAAAGACGCTTCATGAAATTTCTCCATTACAAATTCTGATTATTATAATGGAGAAGCTGGAGTTTATCAAGAAAATAATCCGGTTAATATATCATACGGAGCTCTTTATAAAGAAAATCTGAGTATGCTTTTGCTGCCGTTATCATTTTCTACAGAAAAAGATCCCTGAAGCTGTTTAGTCAGCATATTGATTAATGTCAGCCCGAATCCGGATGATTTTTCCGGATTAAAATTAATGGCAAAACCCGGGCCATTATCTTTAACTATCAATTCAATATCATTAATCTTTCTTGAAAGAGTAATCGATAATACTCCCGAATTAATTCCGCAGAAAGCATATTTAAGTGAGTTGGTAATCAGTTCGTTAACGATAGTTCCGATAAGAAATACCGTTTTCACATTCATCGGAAAATCTTCAATGGTTTGAGATATGGAAACCATATTCTTGTCAGGAAAATTGTCCGTAATCGCTCTAACCAGATCTTCAAGATAATCCTTGATAGAAATATCTCTGTAGTTGTCTGAAAGAAGAAGTTTTTCGTAGATTAACTTCATGCTTTCCACTCCGCCGATTGCTTCATGAAGTTTTTCCTTGGTTTCGTCGCTGACTGCGGATGCCGACTGGAGTTTCAGCAAATTTGAAATGTTTGCGATATTGTTTTTAATTCTATGGTGTACTTCGCGCAGTATTAATTCTTTTTCTTCAAGCTGTTGTTTTATAAGCATCTCGCTTTTCTGAAGTCTTTCTTTCGAAAGCAGATTTTCTGATGATTCTTTTGCAAGCAGAATGTTTGAAAATCCCAGACGTGAAACCAGTTTAAAGAAATTAACAAGAAAATGCATCAGATCGCGGATTTTTTCTCTATTGTAAACGGGTATTTTGCGCAGTGCTTCAATGTATTTCGTTTTGTCGAAGCCGAAAAGATCTGCCTGCTTTTCAAAGAAATTTTCATCAACAATGTCGTCTTCATAAAAAAACTGTCCGGTAAAAATATTGCCTGCATGCTTTCCGTTGATATAAAGAGGTGTTACGACATCCCAGAGACCGTTTTTGCATTTATAATCGGTAAATTCATCCGCTTTGAGCATTTTTGCAAGATGAAGATCGCTCTCTGTGCAGTTAATTGAACTTTTATCATTTACACGGTGGAATTTAGTGCAAATATCCTGCCATCCGGTTGAAACAAGAATCTTGCCGTTTAGATCAAGAAGTGCAGTCACCATTCCAGTAACCGAGCAGAAATTATTAAGAATTGACTGAACCGCTTCGACATCAATTGCATTTTCAATGTCAATTGCGTCTGAATCGCTTTCGGGATTAAGCAGACTGTCAAGTTTACTGCTTAAAAGAATTTCCCGTCTGGCTATTTCATTCTCTGCATTAATGAGCTGATTATTCATATCTATAAGCTCTTCGTTAGCTGCGGCTAATTCTTCGTTTGCTGCTTCCATCTCTTCGTATGCCGAATTGAGCTTTTCATTCGCAGAAACAAGCTCTGCCTGTTTCGTTTGCACTGTGGTTTTTTCGTGGTGCAGTCTGAACGCCATCTTAATGGAAGCATCAAGAACAACTATTCCGCTGTTTTTTACAACATAACCGAATGAAGTGATGCTTTCAGTTTTTTCGACAATTTCTTTTTCGGCATGCGAAGAGAGAAAGATTATAGGAATGTCTTTTTTTTGAAGTATTTCTTCGGCAGTTTGAGTTCCGTCTTTTTTTCCTTTTCCTAAATTAATATCCATAAGAATAAGATCAAAACAGTGTTGCCCGGAAAAAACAGCTTCAATAGCTTCTTCTCCGTTAAGGCAGTGGAAAACTGAATAGCCGTATTCTTTGAGCTCTGCCTTCTCGCATTCGGCAATTAGAATTTCATCTTCAACGAGAAGGATGCTTTTTTGGGATAGCACAGCCATGATTCTATTATAGTCGATTACTTTAAAAATTCAAACAAATTATGAATTGATCAGGTTTTCAATTGTGACAACGTCCGGATGTTTTCATTGAAAACTATTTGCGTGACAGAAGAATGCAAATGCTAAACGGATGTAATGTATAAGTGTTGACAATTGGGGTCTTAGTTATATATCGTTTAATAGGTTTAAAAAATGCTCTATTTTAATTGATGATAGTGTTTTTTATAGGAGATTATATGACTGATTTTATGCAAGCTTAGAATAAGGATTCGGATTATTTTATAAGATCTTTCAATGATTCGGGACTTGCATATTTATTCTTTGCTTCAGATGAAATGATACAAGCTTCATTTTATGAATTTCTTATGATGATGCTTTGATGAATACGGAATCGGAGGAATTAAGATGAATCTACAGGTTGAAGGCTGTGACATATACTATAAAGAAATAGGGAAAGGCACACCCATAATCATGCTGCATGGATGGGCGGTTGATCACCTTATTCTTGAAGGCTGTCTTGAATCTGCGTTTGCGGATTGCGGTAATGATTTCAGAAGAATATATGTCGATTTCCCTGCCATGGGACAATCGAAGGCTAGTCCGAACGTTAAAAATTCTGATGACTATCTACGCGTGATGAAAACGTTTATTGATGAAGTAACTCAAGGCGCGGATTATGCCTTAATCGGGAAATCTTTCGGCGGATATATTGCAAGAGGACTGGCAAAACTTGACAGGCAGAGAATTCTCGGCATAGTTCTAATATGTCCAGTTGCCGATTCTGATAACGAACACAACAAACTTCCTGAACGTTGTGTAATGGAGAAAGAGATCGGACTGGAAAGAATAATTCCGGCTGAAGACTTTGAAGGATTTGATCTGTTTCACACAATTCAGACAAGAAGTACATGGGAAAATTACAAAGATTATATTCTTCCCGGAGTTAAGTCCGCTGATTATGCGTTTCTTGAAAGCATATCAAAAAATGAAAATGTTTTTTTAAAGGAAGTTGATAAAGTCGAATCAGTATATGAATTTCCTGCTTTGATGATTGCGGGTAAACAGGACTGGTGTGTGGGATATTCCGGTCTTTGGGAAATTCAAAAAAATTACGCACAGTCAACTTATCTTGCATTGGATAAAGCAGGGCATAATCTCGAGCATGAATATCCTGAATTATTCAGAATTCATATCTGCAAATGGATGAAAGATGTAAGGAAATTCCGCAGATAACTATTCGGGAGTGTTTGTATGACAGTAAAAGAATGGCAGGATGAATTTTTATTGTTTAAGTCGGATATTCGAAAAAGCGCACATTTTGATCGCGCTATAGAAAGATGCTTTTTCCTTCATTCGCAGATTCATGAATATGAAGACGGAACACTTTTTTCAGATTTTATTGCAGGTGTTTCCGAAGACTTATTCAAAAAAAGAAAAAAGAATTCATACACTTCCTTAGCGTGGCATATTTGGCATATCACTAGAATCGAAGATGCTGTTTCAAATATTTTAATTGCGGGATCACCTCAGATTTTTGATGATAAATGGAAAACTAAAATCAATTCGCCGGTGTGCGACTCTGCAAACGCTTTCAGCCGGAAAGATTCAGATGTGTTTAATGATATGGTGAATATGAAGAATCTTCTGGCGTACCGGGAAAAAGTCGGTATTTCAACGTGCAAGATAATCAAAAATATCCGTGAGTCTGATCTTAAATCGAAACCTGACGCGGCAAGTCTTAAAAGAATCATGGCAGAACGGGTTTTAACTGAAGAGCCCGATTCGTTCTGGCTTCTTGATTTTTGGGCAAAGAAAACAGTTGAAGGTTTTCTGCTTCTTCCTTTAACAAATCATCAGATGTATCATATAAGAATGTCGAAGAAGATTTTATCGAATCTTGGTTAATTGATATTAAACAATTTCCGTATGGAGGGACACTTCTATGGGCAAAGAACGTTCATGTTTGACGGAGTCTGTCGCATATTGTGGATTGATTTGCCGTCTTTGTTTTATGGCGGATAAATGCGATGGATGCAAATCGGATAATAGTCAATGTGATAGAAACTGTTCTGACGAAGGATGTTTTAATAGAAACTGCTGTGAGTCTAAGGGCCTCAAGGGTTGTTTTGAATGTTCTGAATTATATTCCTGCACTCAGGGTATTTTCAGTTTGGGCAATATGTCTAAGATAAAGGCATTTTCTATATGCATTCATGAGGATGGAATGGATTTTTTCATCAATGCGGTTGTTTCTAATATGAAGAAGGGTCTCAGTGTTGAAAAGGGAAAAGATTATGACGGCAAAAAAATCGAAGAAGTTCTGAAAATGCTGAGATAATGCTTAATTTATTGCATGGTTGAACAGCTAAGCTGTCAATAATACAAGCTCTGGGGTGTTGAAATGTTTGACAGTCAAAGTTTGATTCAGATAATTATAAAGATAAAACGAGGTGAGATTGTATGCGTATTTTGAAAATGAAAAATGTTCTAATGTTTTTTGTTGTAATGGGTTTTGTGTTTTTTGCAGGCTGTGATGATAAAGAGCCGGATACTCCGTATGGTTTCTGTGACTTTACTTTCAAAGGTAAAAGTTATCATTACGAGCTTGAATATGACTCAATAGATCCAATTTTTCCCCCAAAAGAATACGGTGATAACTATTCTTTTACATTTGCTTCAGATGAATTTGCCATGGATACGTTATGGATAACTTTTGATCCGGATTCTGTTGAAAATAGGGATTTGCCCATTGTCGGATTCCATACTATTGAGTTTCTTAGACTTCATATCAATGGTGAGGAAATTGGAACTGTTAATAACAAAGGTAAAATAACCATAACACAGTGGGATTCTCATTATGGAGAAGAAGACGCGGATTATACCCGCAGTATTTGTAAAGGTTCTTTTTCCGGAATGATTGTTGAAGCTGACGGCACAGAGACTCCGATTGAAGGAACATTCGAAGGAACGATTGATGATGAGGAATACTGATAATGCGGTTATGCGGATTTGAAATACGCATAAAAATCCCATATTAAAGATTATGCCATTGATAATATGAAAGTGATATCTGAGTTGTAAAGGTTGGCAGAAAAAGTGAATTATAAACGAAAACTCCGGATATCATTTTTGTATTTTTTGCTGATGTCATCAATTCTGTTTGTATACGATAACTGGTTTGCAGACAGATGGGAATGGCCTACATGGATATTGCTTCCTTATATGATGTTCGCCGCTATAATCTGTATAATACCGGGAATTCTGATTTTGAATCTTACTTTAAGAAACATATACCTATATCATGCTGTTTCTTTGCTTCTTTATGCTGCCGCCGGCTTTAGCAGTTATATGATGAGAAATATAACTGCCATTCCCGAATGTCTAAAAATATATTCTAATGAACTTCTTTGTGTGCTTGCATTGTTCTGGGTTTATTCGATTGTGATTTCTGCGATGGGTTGTTTTGCTGAAATATATCTTAAGAAAAAAAATTCGGAATAAAATCTTAATATGTGCGATAGAACGTTCTATTATAAAAAAGAAATTTTGGATGCTATTAATTTTGCAGATATGAATATCAAGGAAGATATTTCATGGTTTGATGCAGCAAAAAGTGCATGGCATTCTGAATTTCATTTTCACCGGATTTTCGCTAACTGTACCGGAGTAACATTGTCCGAGTATATCCGCAGACGGAGGCTTTCTCTGGCTGCGGAAGAAATGTGCCGGAAGAACAGACGAATTATAGATATCGCCTATGAGTTCAGATTTTCTCACGAACAGTCTTTTATACGAGCTTTCAGACATGAATTCGGTGTATCGCCTGGAAAATTTAGAAAACAGAAAATTTCTCTCACTTTGTTTCCCAGGATAAAATCGATAAACAAAGAAAACCCTGACTGTCAATTAGTACTTAATCATGGATTCATACTTGCAGGAAAAAAACATGTTGTTAATTACGAAGAGAATAATCTTAATTCTGTTTGCAGCATTCTGACCAAAGAATTTATCACTAAATATATGCCCGGTTTTGATATAAAGCAGGAAGCAATTCTGTTCGGATATGATGAGAAAATAATCGGTGACACCAATAATTTTTATTCCATGCCGTCAATCCTGCTGAAAGAAAATGCAAAAGTACCTCCGGGAATTGAATTACAAAAAATACCTTTTCATGTCAGCTATCGTACTAAATGGCATTTTAACCGACCGGTGTCAGAAATTCCTAATCCAGATGTTGAAAAAATATATGTGGATTTATATAATGATATCATACCCTCATCAGGTTATTCATTGCCAGAAAAATATGATTATGCAAGCAGTTCGCTTTTTCGTTCCGGTGGGATTAATTGTTTTACTATAAGCATACCTGTCCTTGAAAAATAAGATTTCCGCAAAAAAAGCTCATTAAAAAAATAATCCTTATGATACATTTCGTCTTAAGGAGAAGATTTATGAATAAAGTATTTGTGTTTATCTCTATCGTGTCGTTATTTGTCTGCTGTTCGGGCGGACAGGGAGAAGCGGAGTGGATTAGTGAAGGCGAGTTTAACATAAGTTGTAAAACATTTCTTGATCCTTCCGGAACAAATATAAAAATATCAGGGTTTGAAAATCTGAAATACGGGATAGCTCTTCTCGGTCCTGATAATATTTTTTATACAGAAGACGGCGGGAATAACTGGATAAAGTCTGAAAATGAGATATCAACAAGGAATTTTTTGAATTCTTTGGAAATATGTTCGGATTACGTCTGGGCGACCGGTGGAAATGCAATACGATTCAGTTCGGATTGCGGAAAAACATTTAAACCTCTTCCTGATAAAGGTTCACTTTATAGAGATGCTCTTCTTTCTTTTTGCGATTCAAAAAGCGGCTGGTATGCTCAGCTTTCAGAAAACAGGTTTGCTAAAACAAATGATGGCGGGAGTTCCTGGGAAAATTTCGATGTTCCAGGTATTGGAATTCTCAAATCAATATTTCTTCTCAATGAAAATTGCGGATACATTCTCGATGATAAAGCCGTTTACAAAACGGCGGATGGAGGAAAATCTTGGCGAAAAAATCCTCTGCCAGGCCAATATGACTCTTTGACGGCGTATCCTGCATTTGAAATAGGAAATGCGATGCGTTTTGAAAATGAAAATGAAGGGACTCTCGTGCTTCGAACAAGCGATCCTAAGTCCAGAATCACGATATTGAGAACAAAAAACTGCGGAATCTCTTGGGAGGGGGAGCGAATCAATTTGCATGAAAAAGTAATTCCAGGTTCGGTCTTTTTGTCGCGTGACTGTAGATTTCTGACGGTAACGGATACGATTAATAGCCGTATTTATGTTTATCGCAGACAGTTTCGCCATTAAATCACAATTAACTCGAATAAACTTTATTGCCGTTCGAAATACTTGGAATAGTGATGAAATCTGGGTTGTGCTGTAATATTGCTGAAAAGAGATATTTGTACAAATATTAAAAAGAGACCTTGACTAAAGATTAAATACTTTAGTATTGAATTGTGAGAAAACGTTCGGAAATGACGGCCTCGGAAGAGTAGAAGTAATTTTTCGGAGGACTTAGGAGTATGCTATGACAAATCATTCTGAAGATGCTGTGAAAATGTTTGAAGAAGGTTTCATCTGTTCTCAGGCGGTACTGGCCGCCTTTGCGGAAGATTTCGGCTTAGAGAAAAATCTGGCGTTGAAAATTGCAAATGGTTTCGGCGGAGGAATCGCGCGGAATCAACAGATATGCGGAGCAGTATCTGGTGCGATTATGCTGATTGGTCTTAAGTATGGAAAAACAGAATCTGCTGATTCGGCATCGCACGAGAGAACCTATGAAATCGTTAACAGGTTTATTGATAAATTTACTGAAAAAAATGGTGCTATAAACTGTTTTGATTTGCTTGGATGCAAATTGCCTGAGGCGAGAGAGAAGGGATTGTTTGCTTCACTATGCAGTAATTATGTCCGTGATGCGGCAGTTATTCTGGAAGATTTGCTAATTGAATAATATGTTATTGTGAAATTATACTGATTATATACTTTCATAAAAATAAAATAAAAGTCCGGCATTTCTGCCGGACTTTTTGTTATTTCACAACGCCTAATTCTTCGAGATATTCTCTCATCCATGAAAAATAAGTGTCTGCCATAATTTGATAGCCAGATGCTAATGGATGTATTCCGTCACTTGACATGTTTGCTGTTCCCCATACTCCATTCCAGATGTCGTCAATCAGTTCGATGTCGTTTATATTTGTTGTCGGAGTATTTTTAATATCATCAAAAACAGTGTCGCACTGGTCGATTATTTCATCCTGCTCGTTCGCGTCAGTAATTCCTTTGTCCGTGAGCATATCTCTCGCGCTGTCTTCATTATAAAATTTTGTAACAAAAACAATGCGTTCTTTTGTATCAAGCTGGTTGATCATGCTTGTGATATTGGTTTTAATGGTTGTGAGTGTTGCGTCAAGGTCTGCTGCATCGCTTGCAAAAAAATCGTTCGCACCAAGACAAATGATTACGATATCCGGATCTTTGTCGAGCAGATCGGTTTGAATTCGTGCAAGTGCTTCGGTTGTCGTTTCTCCACTGGCACCTGAGTTAATGACATCTGCAGTTACCTTTTCCTGAAGATATGCGGGATATGATTTGCTTTTATCAACAACGCCTGCCGTTACTGCCGACATTCCTTCTGTGATACTGTCTCCGAAGCATACGATTGTAAAGTTAGAGTTGTCGCCACTGCTTCCTCCGCAGTTTGTCAAAGAGAAAAGTACGGTTACAGCTAATGTGCAGGCAAGTATTGTGAGCCTGCAAGTTTTAGAAAAAATTTTATTTAACATTAATTCCTCCAAAGAACCAAGGATCTATAATGATTAAATGTTTGAATGAAAAAGTCAATTAGATTTAAGTGATAAAATAATAGTTTAGAATGTGTATGGAGAATGATCTTCCCCCGGTTTTGCGGACACAGAGCTAAGCGTTTTTCCTGAACCATTTCAATTCAAAACTTTCAGGGCTAAGATAGTCAAGAAAAGAATGCTTTCTTATGTTATTGTAAAAAGTCGCAATG
>Ga0209467_1000281_pt1 | contig 85030 bp, 81 predicted proteins | sample Higcelwee11metaG_FD_187175 | JGI IMG/M metagenome (GOLD analysis project Ga0209467, IMG submission 187175) | Freshwater pond sediment microbial communities from the University of Edinburgh, under environmental carbon perturbations - High... | ecosystem: Environmental > Aquatic > Freshwater >...
TTCAAGTTGCCTCCAAAGTACGATCCTATCATGGTTTAATGGTTCATATTTTTGGCAGACTCGCAGCAGCAATGTTTATCATGATTTTTAACCCTTAATTGGCATTAATATTATGCGTCTTTCTCCATCGGTCAAGTTCCGCAGCTAAAACCAGTGCTGCCCCTGGAGAAATAAAAGAGATTGGTTCAAAGTCAACACTGAATTTTTTTCTTTTAGTGGAAGATAGTGCTTTTTTTCTGAATTGCTTTAAAAAGATAGCGACTTTTTCATAATTTTTTTCAAAACACATAATTTCAGGAGCGGACAACACATCAACCTGAGAATTTTTTTTAATGTGTTTCTTACGTCTGGGCAAATTGCGACGTCTTTCAATCCTTTTTTGATGGGCTATCAGCCATATCCGTCTTTCCTTGGAAAGCCTTTTCACAGTTTTTGTCTCATAAAAATTTTATCTTTCATTTCAACAATGATAGATAGGAAATTTCTTTTCTCTTCTCGATTTATCTCAAAAATCGTCTTGTATGTCAAGGGGTTGATTCGGGGAGTCAAATTTTTGAACTATACAAATCAAGGTGTTAAAGATCACAAAAAGCGGGACGTCTTTAGCGGCGGAGGATCAAATGTTTAAACATGACAAATCACGGATTGAACTTTAATCCTCAACAATTATCATCGGCAACCCCCTGTCATCTTTACTTTTCTTTGGCTGGCAAAGAAAAGTAACAAAAGAAACCCGCCCTGCGAAGCGGAAAGCTCCCTGGCCCTGATAGCTTCCGTGGCGTGGGCAAAAACTCGCTGATAAAGTGTGATGCCGGGAGACGTTGCGCCGATACCGTCCATCGAAACCGTCAGGTGCATTGGCTTCGAGCCGCTCAGACAGTTTGCCCACGTAATCCACGGAAACCATCAGGTCCAGGGCCGCACCGCAATGGGCTTCCCCTTCGCCGAACGGAATTTGTTCATCCGGCAACGAGATTTCTATACAAAACGGTGGCTTGGGCATAACCGTCAGGCTAATGTTTCAAGTGATATAATCCGCATCGTATCTCAACGGGATTTTGGTATCGCAGGTATCATGGCTCAGGATTGCGGTGTATGCCGCTGCCCTGTGATCGCTTCGAAACGCCATTCCTGCGTGAGCAGTGTCCAGGGTTTTTCTTGTCAAAAATCTATTCCTATGCAACCAATCGCGACTGAACTTCATTGGCGATCTTTACGCCGATTTCCCTTTCTGCGATTTTCAAATCGTAACCGGCTTGAAGGTTCAGCCAGAACTGAGGCGTATTGCCAAAATATCGCGCCAGCCGGAGAGCCGTATCCGGCGTAATGGCGCGGCGTTCACGCACGATATCGTTGATGCGCGGCGCAGGCACCTTTAGTTCCATTGATAGCGCGTGAGCGCTCATTCCCAAAGGAATAAGGAATTCTTCACGTAAAATTTCACCCGGATGAATCGGCCGCATCCTATTGATTGGATTCATTATTTTACCTCTTCAATGATAATCAATAATTTCAACATCAAACGCATTGCCTGACTCGAAGCGAAAGCAGACGCGCCATTTATCGTTTATGCGGATGCTCCATTGGCCCTTGCGGTTGCCGCGTAAAGCTTCGAGCCTGTTTCCCGGCGGGACACGGAGATCCTCTATTGCAATAGCGTTTTCTATCATTTGCAATTTGCGCTCAGCCATAGAAATAAATGGTTGAAATCGGCGCGGACATTTTCCTTCGAACAATGCCTGGGTGTCCCTGCAATGGAATGATATGATCATGGTCAATAAATATAACGCTTGACGTTAAACGTCAAGCGGAAAAAATGAGAATTCCGGAGACAGTGCATGTAATTAACCGGGCTTTCCTTTTACTTTTCTTTGACGGCCAAAGAAAAGTAACAAAAAAAATCCGCCCGTCGCCGACCGGTATTGGTTTAGGCTGTCAAGGCTGGTTTTTATCCGGCTTCAACACCAGAAAATACAAATTCCCAGGCTGCTTCATGTGTCCGGCGGCCAGTTCCGCATAAGCCCCGTTCCCCCAGAAAATATCCGCCCTCCCCGGCCCCTTGATGGCGCTGCCGGTGTCCTGGTTCACCACAAAGCGGGTAAATGGCTCCCAGGATTTAATATTCCCGGATTCATCCGCCACCGGCTTCTCGCTATTGATAAACCCAAGCGCGGCGGCCGGGGCGATGGTCCGGTCCAGGGCCACGGACCGGCCCGGCGTCAGCGCAATATTAAAGCATCCCACCGGCCCGTTTTCCCGGGTTTCAAAAAATACATACCGGGGATTGGAATGCAGAATCGTCTGAACCTCTTCCGGATGGGCGCGAAGATAATTTTTAAGGGACTGCATGGACACCTCTTCTTTTTTCATTTTTTTATTCTCAACCAGATAAGCGCCGATGCTCCGGTAGGGATGGCCGTTTGAAATGGCATAATGCACATTGAGGGTGTCGCCGTCCGTCAGATGAATTTTTCCGGAGCCCTGAATCTGGAGGAAAAACAAAGCTGTCCGGTCATCCACCCAGGCAATGGGGGGGCACTGGCTTTCCAGAATATCGGAATCCTCAATCTGGCTTCTATTATAATAGGATACCAGATTTCCAGCATCAACCCTGCCGACCCCGGTTTTTTCAGCACATCCGGCGGAAAAATCCGCAAGATTAAAGGTGACGAGATCATCCGGCCGGGGATAGACCGGATACCGGAAAGTCTCTGTCCGGATGCGGCTGCCGTTTAAAAATGGTTCGTAATAACCGGTAAACAGCACGGGAACCGGTTTACGGCTGTTTGTGAACGCAACCACATGATAATCCCGGTCAATGAACGCGCTGAGTTCCTCAGGAGTTGGTTTCGACTCGATAAACGCCAGAAAATGCTCCAGGGACCGGACCAGATGGGATGCCGGATAAGCTGTTTCGCCAAATGCAATCATTTTTGAAGCCGGAAGTTTCCGGTAATAGTCGATACTGCCGCCGACGGCATTCGCCAGACCATCAAAATTCAGATCATCCGCAAACGCCGGGACATCCTTTGCAGCGACCGTTTCAATCAACGCTTTTTCACCGGGCGCAAAACCCATTCTGCCCATGGCCGCGCCGCTGGATGCCATTGTTAATATCATGCCAAGCGAACAAAGAAGAACGGCTGCCGACCGGATGAAACAGGCAGAATTGAAAAATCGGTTTTCGGAAATTGTCATGGCAACATGCTTTCTAATGATGGTTTTTCATGGGTTGTGATAGACAGATAATGCCTGGGGCGTTCAATCCACCTGACGGACATAAACCCCGCTCTTGCCGCCGGATTTTTCCATCAGGGCGATATCGGATATGACCATGGCCCGGTCATGGGATTTGCACATATCGTAAATGGTGAGGGCCGCCACGGATGCGGCGGTGAGCGCCTCCATCTCCACGCCGGTGCGGTCGAAAATCCGCACGCTGGCGGAAATCAGTATAGCATGGCGCTCCTCATCAGGGAAAAAATCCACCTGCACATGGGAAATATTGAGCGGATGACACATGGGAATCAGATCCCAGGTTTTTTTGGCGGCCATGACCCCCGCGATCCTTGCGGTTTCAAGGACATTGCCCTTTCGCCCCGTATTATCCACCACTTTGCGAAAGGTTTCCGGATTCATGGTGATGCTTGCCCCGGCCACAGCCACACGATCAGTGGGCGTTTTGTCGCCGACATCCACCATCCGCACCCGGCCCTGTTCATCCATATGGTTAAAATCAGGCATCCATTCACTCCTTATAAAAGAATCAGACAAAAAATTCCGTTTTACTGGTCACAGTCTCTTTCACCGCGTTCAGGGTGCGCTCCAGAACCCGGATGACCGTATCCCGGATGTCGCCGGCCACTACCAGGAGCATGACATCCTCTCCTACGGCCAGGGGCCTGTCTTCAGCGATTTCGATAATAATATCCACAATCCCCGGCGTCCGCCGCTCCTTGTCAAGGATCCGCCGCAGCTTTTCATGATCCACGGAAACGCGCAAGCCCGAAACCTTGCGGCCATCCCGGGAGGTTCCCCGGACCACGCCGTTATGAGCGAGAATCATGCCGACTTTATCAAAATCAGCGCGCTGTTTGATCTGATCCATCATGCCTTGAAGGTCCATATTAGTTTTCCTTTATCGCGAGTTTCTTTATAGCGCGTTCCGGATACGGCGATTCTGGCGCCTAACTGCCGATCCGGTGGTTGTTTTCCAGCCAATCCTTGGCTTTTACATAATCTTCCTGGGTATTGATATTAAAAAAAGAAATGAGCTCCGGATCGCACGCTCTTAATATATGCTCCGAAATTTTCTTTACCCTGGCCTTTCCGAATATCCGCTTGATTTGAAATCGCTTCTCCCGGAGCTGCTGTTCCATCAGGGACAAACAGGTTTTGGCATACACCGCGCACAATTGTTCGGTGCCATTAGATGTTTCCGGAACCACCACGGAAATTCCTGGTTCAATGGCAGAGACCACGGTTTCCACCATTTCCTTTTTTAAAAAAGGCGTATCGCAGGCGGAAACAAATATAAACGGATGACTCGCATAAAACAGGCCCGAATAAATCCCGGTCAGAGAAGAACGGATGGGAACCACATCGGTGACAATCACCATATCCCAGTCAAGATAATTCATGGGCTGGTTGGTCACCAAAATGATTTCATCAAAAACAGACTTGAAAACATCATATATATTATCGATGATCCGGTGTTCCCCGATATCGATAAAGGCCTTATTGCGGCCGGAAAACCGGCTGTTTAAACCACCGGCGAGGATTACGCCGGTGCAGGAAGTGGGCGTGATTGCGGTTGTCATCTGGCGGCGGCTTTTGTCTGTCCCTGAATATCCGGATAAACCGGAAAAATTTTAAATTAAAGTTAAAAATCCTTGTGATAAGCGCCGCCAGATTAAGAGACTTCCCAATGAAAATCAAGACGGGTTTATAAATAATCCCTGGGCAGTGTTTGCGCGCTCATTTTCTCTATCCAGGCTGTTTGAATAAACCTTGATATTTTTTTCTCCCATAGTATACACTGACCCTCATCTGGCTGGCACAGCCCCTGTATTATCGACGGGAATCCTTATTTTCCTGATCAACCCACTAAAAACAAGGGATAACGGCATGAGCGACATTCACATGGCCCTGGATGCTCTGGATATGGAACGTATTGTCAAAAAAATGGCGCAGGACATTATTGCCGCCCACCCGAAGATGGACAATCTGGCGCTGATCGGGATTCATACCCGGGGGGTATTTCTTGCCAACCGCATTCAAGACCAGATACGCCTCTCGAAAGGCATTATTCTGCCCGCGGGGTCGGTGGATATCAATCTTTATCGGGACGACTGGACCCGCATTGGCGCGCAACCAGTGGTCAGAAAAAGTGATATTTCATTTAATATCGATGAGATGCAAATCATTTTGATCGATGATGTCTTGTTTACCGGCAGAACCGTGCGGGCCGCCATGGACGCGCTCATGGATTTCGGCCGACCGGCGCGCATCGAACTGGCCGTGTTCATCGACCGGGGGCACCGGGAATTGCCGATTCATGCCGATTATACCGGCCAGACCATCACCACCCGCATTAACGAAGCGGTCAATGTGCTGCTTTCGGAAACCGACGGCGCGGACCGTGTGGATATCCTGCCGGAAAAATAATATGGGACATATTGATCACAAAAAAAATGCGTTGAAAAACCTGAGCGTCGGCATTATGACGGTTTCAACCACCCGAACCCTGGCGGATGACGAGAGCGGCCGCTGGATGAAAAAACAAGCGGAAAAAGAAGGCCATCATGTGGTGGATCACCGGGTGGTTGGTGATGACCGGGGTTTGATTGAACGGGCCGCATGGGAAATCATTGACGATAAAGCCCCGGATATTCTGCTGATCACCGGCGGCACCGGTCTGACCCCTTCGGATGTCACCATTGAAGCCATCCGGCCATTATTTATCAAGGAACTGACGGCTTTTGCGATCTTGCTCGCCCTGCTCAGTTTTGAAGAAATCGATTCAGCAGCCATGATGTCCCGGGCTGCGGCAGGCGTTATCAACAAAACCACCGTATTCTGCATTCCCGGAAGCCTGAACGCCTGCAAACTGGCCTGCAAATCGCTGATTTTTCCGGAAGCCGGGCATATCGCCGCCCATGTCCGCATGGCGTAACCCCATTTTAATAAAGGATCGTATTTTATGTTTGGCATCGGAATGCCGGAATTGATCGTCATACTGGTGATTGCACTCATCGTCATCGGCCCAAAAAAACTGCCGGATCTGGCCAAATCCCTTGGCCGCGCCATCAACGAATTTAAAAAAGCCACCCGGGAATTCAAGGATTCCATGGATATGGACGACGATATCAAAACCCTTAAAAAACCGTTTAAAGAAATCAGCAATGACTTAAAGGGCCCACTGAAAACACCGGCTCCGGCACCATTCGACAAAAAAGAGGATTTAAGCGCAGTTCCGGCAACCTCCCCGGCTCCCGAACCGCAGCCCAATACCGCGCCGCCTGCCAGCGCCGCGGAACATTATCCGGCGGACGGCGACCCTCAATCAGACCCAAAATCAGAGATGGACCGGGATAAGAATTAATGAATGACGAAGAAAAGCTCCCTTTCACATCCCACCTGGAGGAACTTCGAAAAAGGCTGATCCGCTGCTGTATCGCGGTTGGAATCGGGTTTGCGGTCTCTTATGCGTTTAAGGAAAAACTCTTTGAGATTCTCACCGCCCCTCTTATCGAAGTGATGGAGCCGGGCGGGGCGCTGGTATTCACCGGCATATCGGAAGCTTTTTTTACGCTTCTCAAAGTGTCGTTTCTGGCCGGCATCCTTCTGGCTGTGCCCGTAATCGTTTTCGAATTCTGGATGTTTGTGGCGCCGGGGCTTTACAAGAATGAACGCAAACTGATTCTGCCAATAGTCATTATTTCTTCGTTTTTTTTCTTGGGCGGCGCGTTTTTCGGCTATTTTGTCATGTTCCCTTTTGGATTCAAGTTTTTGCTGGGGTTCGCCACAGAAACTCTCCGGCCTCTTCCCTCAATGAAAGAATATCTCAGCTTTTCTTCTAAAATGCTGCTGGTCTTTGGATTTGTGTTTGAGATGCCCATCGTCATTACGTTTCTTGCCCGCATCGGGATAGTTTCCGTGGATTTTCTCAAAGCCAACCGGAAATACGCCATTCTGATAATTTTTATTGTGGCCGCCATTTTAACCCCCCCGGACGCAGTCACGCAATGCTTGATGGCCGTGCCCATGGTGGTGCTTTATGAAATCAGCATCATAGGCGCCCGTCTGTTCGGTAAAAAAACTGCTGCCAATGCCCCGGAAGATACCCCACCGACGCAGGAATGAATTTCCGGCACAAAGGTTTAACGGACATGACCCGGCCCATCAGACATCTTGTTTTATAAAAAATCCGGTCTGCCATAAAATTGGCAGCCATTTGGATAAATATTATTTTTTAATATAAATACAAAGAGATACAAATGATTAAAGTAGCTGGCGGTTATTTTTTTAAAAAATTTAACAACTTTCTTTTGTCTTTTCAGCCTGAATACGCTTAAACATAAATTTTTAAAAACAAAAGAAAGCACCATGAAGAACCTTATTAGAAAAAAGGCAAAAGCTATCTGATGACAGAAAAAATTCAAAAAGCGTTTATTGTCTACTGCTCACCGGCTGGCAGCACACGTCATGTCAGCAGGGTCATTCAAAAAGCGTTTGAAACCCTGAAAATTGATGTCGTGGAATGTAATTTAAGTAAAAAATTCAACGAAACCGCAACGATATCCAAAATCCGACGAATCAAAAACGGCACCTGTCTGTTTGTTGGTTCTCCGGTATATGTTGCCCGGGCTGTTCCGCCTGTTATGAACTTTATCTCCCGATTGCCCCAAAACACGAACCTGCCTGTGGTTCCGTTTGTTACCTGGGGCGGCGCATCAAGCGGCATCGCCCTGTATGAGATGGCAAAAGCCCTGGACGCCAAAAAAATGCATGTGGTGGGCGCGGCCAAAATCCTGGCCCTTCATTCCATGATGTGGCAATTTAAAAATCCCATGGGCATGGGGCATCCGGATGAGACGGACGATCAAATGATCCGGGATATGGTGGGCAGCCTGGTAAAAAAACTCGCTACGGACGATTCCCCTGCCATCGACCTTTCCCAGCTTACCTGCTATCCCCCCGAAATCCGGGCAGAGATGGAAAAATCCACCTTGAAATCAGCGCATTTGCCCAAGCGGAAAATAGACCAGGACGCGTGTACCCAATGCGAGGAATGTTCCGATGCATGCCCCACTGACGCCATTTCTTTCCGGCCTTGGCCTGAATTCGAAAGCCGGTGCATCAGTTGTTTTAACTGCGTGAGGCTATGCCCTGAAGATGCCATTAAAGCCGATTTTTCTCTGGTAGAAGGCCGTATCCGGGCAAGGGCTGAACAGTTTAAAGAAACGCCGCTTTCACAGGTCTTCATATAGTATTTACCGGCAAATTTTCTCTGCGTGCGGATGTCTCTTCGCACGCTTGTTTTTATTGACATCGCAGGCGGTAAATGATACTCAGCACCCAAATTCTTCTGGTTATTGAACAAATACCCATGTTAAATATAGCGGGTTTTTTTAATAATTTTTATGGTTTTCAAGGAGGCAAAAATGAGCAGGAATGGCGCACGAATCATTTTATCAGCAGTTATCGCGGGCATTGTGATGTTTTTTGGCGGGATACTCATCCAAACACAGGACGCAAGTGCTGGCACCGCAGCTAAAGATGTGATAGAGATGAAAAATACCGCTGCTTTCACCGCCCACAAACAGGGCATTGTGATGTTCGGTCATAAAAAACACACTGCCGCCAAACCCGACGGACATGCCGTTGCCTGCGGTGAGTGCCACCATGACAAAGACGGCAAACCCCTTACGCTTAAAGAAGGGGATGCGGTTCAAAAGTGCATGGAATGCCATAAAGAAGCAGGAAAGCCGAAAAAAGAAAAGGGGATGTCAAAAGAAGACTATGCTAAGCTCGAGCTGAAATACTATTACGGCGCGATTCATGAAAACTGCATCGGCTGTCATAAAAAAGCGGCTGCCGGTCCTGTTAAATGCGCCGAATGCCATCCCAAAAAAGCAAACTAAAAGGGCGCACATCTCCAACATATAAAACAAAGCCGGGAGTGGTGATAAAACACCGCTCCCGGCTTTATTTTTGATAGAAATACACCCTGCTCTAGGTTGATTATAACGCCATCCGTGTTTTTGCCAGTCTGACCATGCTTTCCGCCCATTGGGGCACCCCTGCCGCATGGATATGGGTATAGGTGGCCAAAACATTTTTATAGCAGATGCCGTCTTTCAAATGAATGATTCCCCGCCCTTTTTCCATCGAAAAAACCATGTCAGACAAGTCTCCAGAAAACGAAAGAACCTTGGAATAATGAAACTCATGGCCTTTTAAAATGGTGCCGATCTCATAAAACGGATTATTCCTGTCAACGGCTGCAATGGTATACCCGTGGCCCTGCGGTTTTTTCGAGAATCCGAACACGATGGGAAGAACGCCGGTCATGGTGTAGGGCTGGTCCAGCACCAGCGACTGGCCCAGATACATCAGCCCGCCGCATTCCGCATAGATGGGCAGACCGCTTTCCGCAGCCGATTGGAGATCATTTTTAAAGCGGATATTTTGCGATAAGGCCAGCGCGTGGGTTTCGGGAAACCCGCCGCCGATATACAGGGCGTCGATTTCCGGCAATACCGGATCAGAGAGAGGGCTGACCATCACCAGCTCCGCCCCTGCCGAAACCAGGGCCTGAAGATTGTCCGGATAATAAAACTGGAACGCGGAATCCCGGGCAATACCGATTCTGGGACGCCGATGAGCGTTCTGAATAATTGGCTGACTGGAAGCCAGGTTACCTTCGTCCCGTATCAAAATGGCCCCGGACGATGACACATCGCAGCTTACCGGCTTATGTTCAGACGCAGCGGCGATACGGAACACGGCTTCCAGATCCACATGCTCTGCCGCCACCTTTGCCGCCGCATCAATGGACTGTTTCACTCCAAGGTGTTCCGGGGCGGGAATCAGTCCCATGTGGCGTTCCGGGAAATCGCTTGCCTTTAGCTTCGGCACCGCACCGATCACCGGAATATGGCAATATTTTTCAATGCTTTGACGCAGAATAGCTTCGTGACGAGCCCCAGCTACCCGGTTTAGAATAACGCCCTGAATATTCACCTTTGGATCAAAATGAAGGCATCCCAGGACCACTGCGGCCATGGTACGGGTGGTTTTGGTGCAGTCCAGACAAAGAATAACAGGGGTATTTAAGAGTTTGGCAAGGGAAGCGGTACTCGTGGAACCGTCCACGTCAAGGCCGTCATAGATTCCTCGATTGCCTTCAATAACAGCAATGGAATTGGCGGAGGAAAATGATGCGTGAGAAAGAAAAGACCGACAAACGACATTTTCGGTTGCCATAAAGGTATCCAGATTATAACAGGGCTGGCCAGCCGCCATGGCCAGCCAGCCCGCATCAATATAATCAGGACCTTTTTTAAAAGGAAGAACTGTTTTTCCCAAATTGCACAGAGCGGCGATAATTCCAATGGAAATTATCGTTTTTCCGGACCCGCCCCGCAAGGCGGCAATGAGTATCCGGGGAATCTCAATACGGGAATCCGGCATTGTGCATACAAACTACATATAAAAAGAAAACTGAAAAAATCGGAAACGATAACAATGCGAAGAATTAATCTTCATTCTCTGCCGCCGCCTGTTTTCCCATGCCCGTGAGCCCATACATGGTGGTGCTGCCGCTGGACCAGTACTCCAGAACGCCGTCTGACACAAGCTGGTTAACGAGTTTTTTGGCTTCTCTGGGTTTCATATCAAGAATTTCGCTCAAGTCATTAAAATAAAATTTTGACTTGGTTTTTGCTTTCTTGGTCAATGCATCCACTATTTTTTCTTTTGCTTCTGCTAATTCCATAGACCTATCCTTTTTTTTAAAAGGTCAGTGCGGAGGCGCGAAAAAAATCGCACCCCCGCATCAGGTAAAACGATTTTAGAACTTGAAGTTTGTGGTCTGGCGCCATGTATAATAGGCCGGGTCACGGAAATCATCAATCAGGTGATGGGTAAATTCAATCCCGGTTTTGTCAAAGAACCGTTCCCATCCGATACGTTCCGCCCATTCACCCAGCCGCTCGTACTTACGGGCGTCTTTGGCATAAGCTTCAACGATATTCCGGATCTGGGCCGTCATGGAAGGCCATCTCGGCGTTTCATTGGGAATAAAGGAAACAACCACTTTGGAGAACTTGGGCGCTGAAATCCGGTTGGATACCTTGCCGCCGACCATCAGAACGATACCGTCGCCTTCCTTGTCGGCAAGGGGCAGAGACGGGCACATGGTATAGCAGTTACCGCAGAACATGCAGCGATTTTTATTCACTTCGATACTGTTTACGGTGGTGCCGTCAAGGTCGACTTTTTTCGGCTTCAGGGCTGCAGTGGGGCAAGCTGCAATGGCCAAGGGCACTTCGCAGGTTTTGTCCAGATAAGCATGATCCACCATGGGCGGTTTTCTGTGAAAACCCAGAATGGCAATATCCGAGCAATGCACAGCGCCGCACATATTCAGGCAGCACGCCATGGAAATACGGAGATGCGCGGGCATGCGCATGGATTGGAAATCCGAAAACAAATCATCCATGGTTGCTTTTACGGTTCCGGAAGCATCCGTTGCCGGTGTGTGGCAATGGACCCAGCCCTGGGTATGAACGATATTGGTGATACCGGCGCCGGTGCCGCCCACCGGGAACTTGAAGGAGCCGCCGTCAAACTTGCGGGCTTCCAGATCCTTGATCAGGGGATCGACTTTTGCCTTGTTGTCCACCATAAATTCGATATTGTTACGGGTGGTGAACCGCAGATGGCCATCACAATGCTTATCAGCGATTTCACAAATTTCGCGGATATGGGTAACGCTCATCAACCGGGCGCCGCCGCAGCGAACCGTATACACTTCATCGCCGGATTCCGCCACATGAACCAGAACGCCTGGCTTCAAAATTTCATGATACAGCCATTTGCCCTTGTTCTTTTTAATGACTTCCGGATAAAATTCTTCAAAATGCCTTGGCCCGATGTCCGTAATACGGTTTTCCATGGGCTTGTCTGGATTGTAACCAGAGGATATAAATGCCATTGTCTTCATCCCTCCTATCGTAGATGGTGTTTTCTGAATTCATTAACGTCACGTTCCCAGCCGCCTTCAACTTCTTCTTCTTTCCAGAAGATGTACGGGTTGGTTCTGGGTTCCTGGACATGCTGGGGCACCGGAGTGATATTGGTGGCCTCGAGCAATTTCTGGAATCCCTGACGTTTGATCAGTTCACCAAGCCGCTCACGGTTTTTGCCTTCTTCCATCCACCAATCCCAGATAGCTTCAATCACTTCCTTGATTTCCGCATAATCATTCTCTTTGTCCACTTTCACAAAGGGAACCAGCAGGGAACCCATCTGAGCGCCATCCAGAATCGGGGCTTTTGCGCCGACCAGAATGGACAGACCTTTTTCCTTACCGGGTTTCAAAGCTCTCGGCATGACATTGATGCAATGCATGCACCGGGTGCATTCCTTGTTGTCAATGCTCAATTTGCCGTTTTCATATTTCATGCATTCGGTGGGGCAAAGGTCAATGACTTCTTTTTGAATATCAAATGGGCCCCAGTCACGGCCCGCGTGGGCGCCGGCATTGGGTTTGAATTCACCTTTCACGTAGCCGGCAACGGCATCCTGATCAATGCGGATATCGTCTTTCCAGGTGCCGATAAAGGACATGTCGGAACGGGCGATGGAGGCCACGCAGCAGTTCGGGCAGCCGTCAAATTTAAATTTAAATTTGTACGGAAAAGCCGGACGATGCAGTTCATCCTGGTATTCATTGGTCAGGGTATGGCACAGATCCTGGGTGTCGTAGCAGGCATATTCGCAGCGTGCCTGACCAATGCAGTCCGCCGGGGTCCGCAGGTTGGAACCGGAGCCGCCCAGATCCTGATTAAAGTTATGGGTCAATTCATAAAAAATTTCTTCGAGCTGCGGGGTGGTTGTTCCCAGCAAAATAATGTCACCGGTGGCGCCATGCATATTGGTGAGTCCGCTGCCCCGGAATTCCCACAGATCGCACAATTTTTTTAAATAATCGGTGGTATAGAACTTTCCGGACGGTTGGTTCACGCGCATGGTATGAAAATGCGCAACGCCGGGGAACATGGTGGGTTGATCGCAGTAACGGCCAATAACGCCGCCGCCGTAACCGAATACGCCCACGATGCCGCCGTGTTTCCAATGGGTTGTTCCGTCTTTATACGAAAGCTCAAGAACGCCCAGCAGGTCTTCCACCACATCCTGAGGTATCTGGTACTCAACTTTCTTTTCATTTTTTGCCCTTGCGGCAGCTTCCTGCTTCAAGTCTGAAACAAAGCTCGGCCACGGACCGCTTTCAAGCTGGTCCAGCAAAGGGGTTTCGTGTTTTGCCATCGTTACCTCCCTTTCTTTTAAAAAATTTATCCATCTTGTTTTTTTTGCGCATTAAACGCTAATGACGCACAGAAACTGACACCCATTCTATCGCTGTATAAAAATATAAAAACCGGATACGGCTTTATTTTCCGTCTTTCCCGAAAACAGCTATTTCTCTTTAAAAAAGATGGATAATACGGTTCAACGCAATCCATGTCAATAAAAAAGGTATCGGGAAGACAGGTTAATGCAATATCATCCACCATGCCCGGAGAATCGCATCCCTATCCGCTATTTTCTATGCTGATCAATTTCCGCCAGTATTTCCGGCGCGACATCGTATCCCAGGGATCTGGCCTTGTCACAGTGGGTTACAGCAAGACCATATTCCTTTTTTTCCAGATAATTAATGGCCAGATTATTGTGGGCGATGGCGAAATCCGGATCCACGGCAAGGGCTTTTAAATTCGTTTCAATGCTTTTATCAAGCAAGCCGTTAAACATGTATGCATTTGCCAGGGTGGTATATGCCTGAACAAACATATTATTAAAACTAACTGCTTTTTCAAGTGCTTGTATCGCCTTATCAATATTTCCCATCTGAAGCTGAACGAACCCGATATTGCCGTATCCTTCGGCAAATCTCGGCCGCGCGTTTACGGCTCCCTGATTATACGCCAGACAACCTTCCATATCCCCCCGCTGGAAACAAATCCCCCCCAGTTGAACATACGCTTCCGCCAGGCTTGGACTGCATCGGATGGCTTCTTTAAATTCTTTTTCCGCTTCATCCATTTGCCGCAAGCTTAGCAGCCCGGTCGCCAGATTGTAGTGGGACATGCCGCAATCCGCATTATTCAGGATGGACAATCGCTGGTCCGCAATAAATTCTTCCACTGTTTTTTTATCCGCCGTCATATCATTTCCTTGCATCATTTTTAAATTTAAGGGGCTTCCATGCGCATATTGATTTTTTGATGTGGTTCAATCGTCAATTTGTTTAAATGACAAATTGTTTAAATAAGGAGCGGCCCCCTTTATTGTCAAGCAAAAACAGGGGTACGCTTTTTGTGTGACGTTTACGAAAAACCCGGGCTTCGGTTTAAAATCATCACTCAGGCTGTATGTCTTCTGTTTTTTACGGGTTGTTTTGTATTGACAACTTTTTATTATTTTTCATAATGAACGTGCAACCCATAATTCGTGCGAAAAGATCAAACAGGAGGAAATATGCGCGCTGGAGCTTATACGGCCATTATCACACCTTTTACGCAAACATCCGTCGACTACGATGGCCTTGCTCAACTAGTTGATTTTCAAATTAAAAATGGAATTACCGGTATTGTTGCGGTGGGCACCACCGGAGAAAGCCCGACCCTGACCTGGGATGAACATCACCGGGTGATTCAGGAAGTGGCTGAAAATTCAAAAAACAACTGCCTCTGCATTGCGGGAACCGGAAGCAACAATACGGACGAGGCCCTTGCCGCCACCGAACAGGCGGCGGCAGCGGGCGTGGATGCCGTTCTGCTGGTGGATCCATACTATAACGGCCCGAGTTCTCTTGAAATCCGAAAAGAATATGTGGAGCCCGTTGCAAAGGCATTCCCCTCGGTGAACATCATTCCTTATGTCATTCCCGGCCGCACCGGCGCGCAGTTGCTGCCGGAAGACCTGGCGATCCTGGCGGGCACGTGCCCGAATGTCCGGACTGTCAAGGAAGCCACCGGAAATCTGGAAAACATGAAGCGCACCCGGCTTTGCTGCGGCAGCGATTACACCATCCTCTCCGGAGACGACGGCATGACCTTCGGCATGATGACCGATCCGGAGATCCGTGCTTCCGGCATCATTTCCGTCATCTCAAACATCGCGCCAAAGGCGGTCTCGGAGATGGTGAATCTTTTAACCCAGGGCCGGCTCGCGGAAGCGGAAAAATGCCACACCGCGCTGCTGCCGCTGTTTGATCTGGTCACTGTTAAAACAAAAGAAAAAACCCCTTACGGCGATGTCACCTGCCGGGCCAGAAATCCCCTGGCAATAAAAACCCTGATGAATATTCTGGGCATGCCGTCCGGACCATGCAGGCGGCCCATGGGAAAAATGACCCAAAACGGCATTGAACAGGTGCTGTCAACCATCCGGCTGGTGCAGGAAAGTCACCCGGAAATTCTGGCGCCGGCCGCGGAATTTTTCAATATCGATATCGCGGCCCGCATCAGCGCACCAAAAAACTGGGAATCCCTGTTCTATACGGCATATTAAGGCGTCTGCTGCCTTGCCTTGATCTTTTCCTGCCGATCGGACACGGACGAGGCGTTCTGCTTAAAATCACCTTCCTTAAACATGAGCCAGGTGAGCCATTTGAACCCAAAACGCAGCAGCGCGATGTCGTCGGACCGGATTTCTTCCAGTATTTTTTTATCAATCTCGTATAATGTCAAAAAGGAGCTTTCAAAAACAAACCGCCTGAAACCGTCCATATCATAGCTGGCCGTAAAGAACATTTTTTTGGTTTTTTCCGTAAGCTGAACATTTTTCGGAATGGATTTTTTTCTGACAATCAGGTCCGCCCACAGTCCGTTGATTTCATCATGGATATCCAGCCCCTGATTTTTTCGCCATTCCGTAACCGTCCACTGGTCTTTTTCATCAAACCCCTTGCAATGGGGTTCATTGATAAAAATATAAAATCCGCCTTCCTGCTGTTCCTTATAGCTTAATGTCGCCACCCCCAGCGGATAATATCGGCAGGTGGTGGGGCGGTCCTCATAAATAATGCAGCCGTCTTTCCGGACAAACGGGCAGGAACGTTCCTCATCGTCCATCATTTTTAGGGTAATCACCGGAAGATCGGTGGTCTCCAGCAAATGGGGCTTGGTATAAAGCGCCAGAAAATCCTCGGACGGAATGCCCATCCGGTTTTTCATCCGTATCACATCATAGGGGGTCAACATAATGTCGATGCCCCGGCAGCACTGGGTAAAACACGGCACCCCCGGATGGCATTTAAATTGAAACCGGCTGTTTTCGCTGAGCTGCACCGGCGGTATATGGGCTGTCTTGTTTTCTGTTGTTTCCATCTAACACCACTCTCCTTATTATATATATAAATTAATCTGCTTCTCTCATCAAAAGATCTTATCCTTATCAATATCATTTCTCAAATCAACATATTTTCATCCCCGGCGGAACCGGCCGGCTATTCCACGCCCGCAGGCATCGGGGCCACAAGATCGCCGCCGATAACATACCCGCCATCCAGCCGGATAACACTGCCGGTCATAAAGGGCGCGTCCTTTAAAATAAACATCACCGCCTGCGTCACATCGGGTATTTTCCCGGTCCGCCCCAAAAGGGTGTGGTCCAGCAATGCCTGACGCTGGTCTTCAGACAGGAGTCCCCAGCCTCGGGTCTTTTCCCCATGACGGGTTTCAAAAAAGCCCAGCATGATTTCATTCACCCGGACATTTGGGGCGCCTAACCTTGCCCAGGTCTCGGTGAGCAAAGACGTTCCCCGGCTGGCAAGGGCGTATCCCTCATTAAAAATAAAACTGGCCGGACCGGACCGCCCCACGATGCCCGCGATGGATGAAAAATTGATGACACACCCGTCTTCTGATTTTTTCAGCCAGGGGAATGCGGCCTCAAATACCCATTTTTTGGCCCGGAGGGTTGTTTCCATTTCCAAATCCCACTGATTGCGGGTATAAGCCCCGTGAACCACCGGCCATCCGCCGCGCTCGATGTTGTTAATGAGGATATCCAGCTGTCCATAATGATCAATGACCTGCTGAACCGCAAGGGAAATGGCCTCCGTGTCCCGAAGGTTCACCCGAATAATCAAATGATCACCGCAGGTTTCGGCAAAATCCCTTTTCATTTCTTCAAGGGACTCCTCCCAGTCATAATGGGTCAGCCCAACTTTTACCCCGGCTTTTGCAAGGGCAAGGCCAATGCCTTTGCCGATGCCTTTAATGCCCCCCAGAACCAGGGCCACCTTATTATTGACATCCATAGCGTGCGCCTGAACATTCCTTAAATGATTTCACCAAATAAATGCCGCTTCAGATATGCCATTCCGAACCGCAACAAGTCCGCGTCATCACCCATTGCTGAATCCGGGACGTCTATGCGGCGGCCGTTTAAATCGGACACGCCTTTACGGAAAGTGTCCATATCATAGCACAAGGTAAAAAAAAGACGGGTGCCGTCATCGGTTAAATATCCCGGCATATTTTGATTTTTAAGGCTGATAATATCCATCATCAGATCATTCATTTCGTTAAACGGGAGAAGCCCTTGCCCGCCCATCCATTCCCTGACCGTGATTTGCCGGGGTTGTTCAAACCCCCGGCAGTGAGGCTCTTTCAGGAGCGCATAACGGATAATCTTTTCGCCGGATTCACGTGACCGGGACAAAACCCGGACAATGGGATACATGCGGCATGATGACGGCCGGTTCTCATACACACCGCATCCGGAAGGGGTTACAAATGGGCATATATGCTCCATCCCCGCCGCAGGTTTTAAAGTAATCACCGGCAAACGCGTCTGAGGACCAAGATGGGTTTCGGTGTAGGTTTCTAAAAAAAGACCGGCGGGCAGGTTTAGATGATTTTTGAGCCGGATAATATCATAGGGGGTTAAAAACTGGTTCAAATCACGGCAGCACTGGTTAAAACACGGCACTTTCCGATGGCAGTCAAAATGAAACGGTTCATCTTCAGTCAATTCCTTTATTTGTGCTTCTCCCATGATCCTTTCCTGTCATTATATTATTTTTTATTAAAATTATTATTGTATTGCCTGTTTTCTCATGGTATCAAAAATTTTTTTTAACCAGCAATAATTTACATAAATGAATCCGCGCCAGCAACACTTGATTGATTTTTCTTGCATATTTTATAATTTTATATAAACTTGCAAGATTATAATGTTCACCGCCACATTGAATATATAAATATCGTGGCGTTTTTCAACAAAAAGAGCGGGGGGTGGAAGAATAGCTAAGCTACGACAGGGCGGCGGCCAGACCAGAATCAACGAGGAAATTAAAGTCAGTGAAGTGCGTGTCATTGATCCGGACGGAAATCAGCTTGGGGTCATCACGATTCAGGCGGCGCTTTCCGCAGCCGGAACATTCGGGTTGGATCTGGTTGAAATTTCGCCCAATGCCGATCCGCCGGTATGCAAAATAATGGACTTTGGACGTTTCAAATACGAGCAGACAAAAAAGACGCAGGAAGCCAAAAAAAAGCAGACGACTTTCCAGATAAAGGAAATAAAAGTCCGTCCCAAGACAGACACCCATGATCTGGAAATCAAAATCGGCCACATACAAAAATTTATTGAAAAGAAAAACAAAGTAAAAGTAACCGTTGTCTTCCGGGGAAGGGAAATCACCCTCACCCACATGGGAAGGGAACTACTTGATAAAATAGCTGAAAATACGACCGAATACGCCGTGGTCGAGCAGCAGTCCAAAATGGAAGGCCGCATCATGCACATGACGCTGGCCCCCCGTTAACTTTATCGATCGAAAATAAACGCTTATATCGTATGGCGCGGTGAAAAACATCCGCGCCATCTATTTTTTTAATTTATTTAGAGATGAACGTTGGTCCAGACAGCGTTCATCTCTAAAAAATGTTGTTTAATACCGAATCAACAAGGAGCTTGGCGATGCCAAAAATTAAAACAAACCGATCGGCCGCAAAACGGTTCCGAAAAACCGGAACCGGAAAATATAAATTTTCAAAATCGAATGCCAGTCATATTCTGACTAAAAAAACCCGGAAACGGAAACGGTCCCTGCGGTTGGCCCAGGTTGCCGACAGCACCAATATGAAAGAAATCAGGCGCCTGCTTCCAAACGGGTAAATATACGCATTTTAAGGAGATGAATCATGCGAATCAAAAGAGGATTCAAAGCAAGAAGACGAAGAAATAAAGTCTTAAAACTGGCCAAAGGGTTTCGCGGCGGCCACAGCAAATTATTCCGCACCGCGGCGGATACCGTCGACAGGGCGCTCATGTTCGCCTTTCGCGACAGAAAAGTCCGCAAAAGAGATTTTCGCAGGTTATGGATTACCCGGATCAATGCCGGGGCCCGGTTAAATAACATGACATACAGCAAACTGATTCATGGGCTCAAACTGGCTGGCATTGAACTCGACCGGAAAATTCTGGCGGATCTGGTCATATCCGACCCGGGTGCGTTCTCTCAACTGGCTGAAAAAGCTACTGCTGCTTAAATCTGAAACCGCAGTTACAGCCATTGAAAATCCGTTTTACAAGCAGAGTATTTATAATTGGAAAACCGCATCGCACAGATTGAAGCCGAGGCGCTCGCCGCGCTATCAGATGCTTCAGACATGGAACAAATAAAGTCCCTTTCCGTCAAATATCTTGGCAGAAAGGGACTTATCACTTTATTTTTAAGAAATATTTCAGAACTTCCGGTTGATGAACGCCGGGAAGCCGGCAAGCAGGCCAATATCGCCAAGAAAAAGCTGGAAACCGCTTTTGAGGATGCTGCCAAACGCATGGCGGATGGTCTTTCAGATAATGCCGACGCCATCGATGTCACGCTGCCCGGCCGACCCGCGGCACAAGGAACCCTGCATCCCATCACCACCATCACCCGTAAAATATGCGGCATATTCGCCCGCATGGGATTTGATATCAAAGAAGGCCCGGAAGTTGAAAGCGATTATTATAATTTTGAGGCTCTGAATATCCCCAAAAACCATCCGGCAAGGGACATGCAGGACACCTTTTATGTGTCTGAAAATATTGTCTTAAGGACTCATACCTCTCCGATTCAAGTCCATGTCATGGAGCAGAACGCGCCCCCCATCCGGATTGTGGCCCCCGGCAAGGTTTACCGGTGTGATTCCGACCTTACCCACACCCCCATGTTTCACCAGGTGGAAGGCCTTCTGGTGGACGAGCAGGTTTCCTTTGGCGACTTAAAAGGGATTCTGGAATCCCTGGTGCATCAGATATTTGATGAACATATTCGCCTCCGCTTCCGGCCCAGCTTTTTTCCATTTACCGAACCCTCTGCTGAAGTTGATATTTTATGCGTCATGTGCCGGGGGAAAGGCTGCAAGGTCTGCTCCCATACCGGGTGGCTGGAAGTCATGGGATGCGGCATGGTGCATCCGGCAGTATTTGAAAATGTCGGATACGACACCCGCAAATTCTCCGGCTTCGCCTTTGGCATGGGGGTGGAGCGGCTCGCCATGCTGAAATACGGCATCAACGACCTCCGCATGTTTTTTGAAAGCGATTTCAGATTCTTAAGGCAGTTTTAACATGATCATCAGCACCCACTGGTTAAGCCAGTATGTATCCATTGACATTTCCGTATCCGAACTCGCCGATAAATTGACCATGGCCGGCCTTGAAGTGGAAGGCATGGTGGAAAGATACGCCTATCTTGAATCCGTGCTTGTCGGCACCATCACAGAAGTTAAAAAACATCCGGATGCGGACCATTTGCACCTGTGTGATGTCAGCATCGGGGACCGGGCCGTTCAGGTGGTCTGCGGTGCGCCAAATGCCAGAAAAGGCATAAAAATTCCCTGCGCCCTGCCCGGCGCTGTTCTTCCAGGGGGGCATACTATATCGAAAAGCAACATTCGCGGCATCCCGTCAGAGGGTATGCTTTGCAGCGAATCAGAGCTGGCGCTGGGATCGGACGCGTCAGGCCTCATGATTTTAGACCCGCATCTGGCGGAGGGAATGCCCGTAAATAAAGCGCTGAACCTCAACGATACGGTTCTGGAAATCGGCCTTACCCCCAACCGTCCGGATTGTCTCAGCTTTATCGGCATCGCACGGGAAGTGGCCACCATGGTGAACCAGCCGCTCAAATTGCCCAATATCAGCCTGCCTCAAGGCGCCGGAAATATCCATGACCTGTCTTCCGTCACCATTGAAAACCCGGATTTATGCCCCCGGTATGCGGCCCGGCTGATCGAAAATGTCACCGTCGGCCCATCCCCTTTCTGGCTTCAAGACCGTCTATTGTCCGTGGACTTAAAACCCATCAACAATATAGTGGATATCACCAATTTCGTCATGATGGAAATGGGGCAGCCCCTGCATGCCTTTGATTTCGACCAGTTGGCGGAAAACCGGATCGTGGTCCGGACCGCCGAAGAAAACGAAGCGTTCACCACCCTGGATGACAAGGAGCGGCGGCTGACCAGCGAGACTCTGATGATCTGCGATGGAAAAAAACCCGTGGCAGTGGCCGGCGTCATGGGGGGCCAGAATTCTGAAATAAAAAAGACCACCACACGGGTGCTCATTGAAAGCGCCTGTTTTAACCCGGTGTCCATCCGAAAGACAGCAAAAAACCTTGGAATCAACACGGATGCCTCCCACCGGTTCGAGCGAGGGGTAGACCCGGCAGGCACCGTCACCGCCCTGAACCGGGCGGCCCAGCTCATGGCGGACCTTGGAGGCGGCATTCTGGTGGACGGAATCATTGACGCGCATCCGGCCCCCGCGCCGGTCAAACGCATAAAGCTTAGCACGGCAGCCACCAACCGGCGTCTTGGCACCAGTCTGGATCAATTGGCAATCATCCGATGTCTGGAATCCGTTGAATTCCAGGTAACGGCCCAGGATACGGAGACCCTGACGGCCACCGTGCCGTCCTTTCGCGTGGATGTCAGCCGGCCGGAAGATCTTATGGAAGAAGTGGCGCGGCTCTGGGGTTATAATAATATTCCCACCACAGTTCCCAGAATATCGCCTGCCACGCATCCCATCAGCCGGTCCATCGAAATAAAGGATAAAATAAAAGACCGGATGGCCGGGTATGGATTCTCGGAAATCCTTACTTACAGTTTTATCTCACACAATGCTGTTGATCTCCTGAACCTGCCGGAAATCGATGAACGCAGGAAAATGCTTCCGGTGCTCAATCCGATTTCCGAAGACCAGGCCGTTATGCGCACGTCTCTTGTTCCCGGCCTTCTTTCAGCCATGCATTACAATCTTGCCCGGCAGACCCGGAATCTGAAACTTTTTGAGCTCGGTAAAATTTTTATCGGTAAAGGCCAGGACCGGCAGCCCGAAGAAATTGAAACACTGGCGGGCTTATGGACCGGCGTGCGATCTAACCAGGCCTGGCACGGCAAACCCGAGCCCTGTGATTTCTTTGATATCAAGGGAGTTCTTGAAAACTTGCTGGCTTCCATGGAAATGAGAGGCGTGTCCTTTTCCCAGATACCAGCGCCATCGTGTCATTATACAAAGCCAGGGAACACGGCCCGTGTTATCGTTAACGGCGCGCCCATTGGTATAATCGGGGAAATCGCCACTGCCGTTTTGTCCAATTTTAATATCCGGCAGCCGGCTTTTATTTTTGAACTCAATGCCTGCGACTTGATTGCTCATGAAACAGCCGCGAAAATATTTGTGCCCATCCCGCGATTCCCGTCCACAGACAGAGATGTCACCTTAATTATTGATAATAATATACAAATATCCGATATTATAGATAAAGCTAAATTTTTACAGGAAAACTTAGAGGAAAAATGGATCGAGGATATCGGCATCCTGGATGTATACAAGGGGCAGCCGATTCCTTCCGGCAAAAAAAGCATTTCTTTCAGAATCACGTACCGCTCATTTACGGAAACATTAATGGACCAAGCGGTGAACCGCTTGCATCGCCAGTTGACCGACGGGATTATTAAGGCGTTCAACGCCGCGCTGCCGGCCTAAACTGCTTATGGGTCTTTGTTCCGATGGAAATTCAAATACCAACAGGTACGGCCATACCGGACAAACTGTATTTCAAGATCGGAGAAGTCACTGAAATCACCGATCTGGCGGCCTATGTGCTCCGGTTCTGGGAATCTGAATTCCCTGTCATCTCTCCCAAACGAACGGATTCCGGCCAGCGGCTTTACAGACGGTCCGATGTTGAATTAATATTAAAAATCAAATATTTGCTATACGAAAGAAAATTCACCATCCCCGGCGCCAAAAAAATTTTACAAAATCCCTCCAAACACCACGTAAACACACTTCCTTCCAGCGATCTCGACGATATCAAAACCGAATTACGCCTTATCAGAGCCCTTCTTGAATAAAATTTTAATCAATTTTTAATATTGACTTCCTGATAATTTTCAATTAGTTTATGTTGGCTAAGGATTGCGGGCATAGCTCAGTTGGTAGAGTACAAGCTTCCCAAGCTTGGTGTCGCGAGTTCGAATCTCGTTGCCCGCTCCAATCTTCTTGTAAGCCCATTCGGGTTGAATGAGATGAGATAATTAACGAGCGATCTGATCGGCTTATAAACGGGCATAGTTGCCCGTTTTTTTATTTTTTTTAAAATAACAGGACAAACCGTTGGCAAAAACGCGGAAAAAAAAAGACAGGACCGATACCCCGAAGCTTGCCGAGGAAACAACATCTCCGAAACCATCGGATATTACAAAAGCGACCTGGGAGCTGGCTGAGCCGATATGCGGCATCGAAGGCATGGAGCTGGTTCATGTCGAATACCAGAGGGAACCCGGGGGCCGGATTTTACGGCTTTATATCGATAAACCGGGGGGAGTCTCTCTTGCCGACTGTTCAACAATCAGCACGCAACTGGGGGACGTGCTGGATTTGAAACTGGAAACCGGGGCGCCTTATACCCTTGAAGTTTCATCCCCAGGCCTGAATCGCCCCTTATCCAGACTATCGGATTTCGAAAAATTCAGAGGACAGGCGGCAAAAATCAAAACCGACCGGCCTATTAACGGTCAAAAAAGTTTTACAGGCATCCTGACCGGAATCATCGGTTCCGATATACAGTTACAGACAGCAACAGAAACCGTCGCCATCCCTTATCAGGATATTATTAAAGCACGGCTTGTCAATTATGACGGAGATAACAAATGCTTATAACAGACATGAAACGTGTGATTGAGCAGGTTAGCCGGGATAAAGGCATTGAATTCAACGTACTGGTGAAGGCCTTGGAAGAAGCCCTCCGCTCAGCCGCAAAAAAGAAATTCGGCAATAAAATCGATATTGAAATTCAATACAACGAAACCACCGGAGAGCTTGAGGTTTTCCAGTTTAAAGAAGTGGTGGAAGACGTCACGGACCCTGCTTTTCAAATTACCATGGAAGAAGGCCGGGAACTAGACCCCGAATGTGAACTTGGCGACAGCCTGGGCACGAAAATGGACACCACCACGTTTGGCAGAATTGCCGCGCAATCCGCCAAACAGGTCATCATCCAAAAATTCAAAGTCGCTGAACGCAACGCCGTTTATACCAGTTTTATCGAACGTCAGGGTGAAATCATCAACGGGATTGTCCAGCGCATCAGCCGCAATGAAATTATCGTCAATCTCGGCCAATCCGAGGCGGTGCTTCCCAAACGGGAACAGATTCCGGGCGAAAATTACCGGCGGGGAGACCGCATCCGGGCCTATATCGTCAAAGTCCTGGAAGAAAGCAGGGGGCCGCAGGTTGTCCTTTCAAGAACCCATCCCGCGTTTCTGATGAACTTGTTTAAAACAGAAGTGCCTGAGATCAGCGAAGGGATTGTAAAGATAGTCAATGCCGCACGGGAGGCCGGAAGCCGCGGAAAAATTGCCGTCACCTCCACGGATCCGGATATCGATCCCATTGGCGCGTGCGTCGGCATCAAGGGAAACCGGGTGCAGAGTGTTGTTCAGGAACTGAAAGGTGAAAAAATCGACATTATCGCCTGGCATGAGGATCCGGCCAAGTTTGTCTGCAATGCCTTAGCGCCAGCCCAGGTGTCACGGGTCATTATCGATGAGGTCAACCATTCCATGGAAGTGGTTGTCCCGGATGACGCCCAGTCCATCGCCATTGGAAAAGGCGGGCAGAATGTGCGTCTTGCATCCAAACTGGCTGGATGGCATATTGATGTAAAAAGCGTCACGGATTACGAAAACAGCATCAAGCGGGGATTTGACTCTTTGATGGGAATTCCCGGCATCAACAAAACACTGGCGGACATGCTGTTTAAGGAAGGCTTCTTTTCCGCGGAAGACCTGGCAAAAGCATCTGTTGAAGACATTATCGAAGTGACGCAACTTTCCAGTGAGGAGGCCAGCCGATTGATCGAATATGCGGGACAGGCGCTTCCCACGGACAAGGCCGGAAAAAATGGACCGGAAACCAACGACAGTGACCAGGCTATTGACAACAATGATGCTGACAATAACGACACGGCTGACGGGAATGATGTCGACACCCTGCCTGAAAGCGCCGCTGAATAATTTAAAATTGATTGTTTATACTTAAAAAACGAAAAAACAGTTCCCGGTTTTTGATGGATAAACAAGGGGGATGAATGGCAAATCTCAGAGTGTACGAACTCGCCAGAGAACTCAACCTGGAAAATAAAGAACTTCTGGAAAAAATAGCGGAAATGGGCATGGACGTCAAAAGTCACATGGCGGCCCTGGGCGAAGATGCTGTGGCCCAGATCAGAAAAGGCCTTTTCGGGGCCAAGGATCCAAAAGAAATCGTTGAGGACAAGCGGATTCAGCCGAATATCATCCGGCGGCGGCGGAAAATCGTCCCGGTTTCCGAAGAAACAGAGACGCTTGAAACACCTGAAGTTTCTGCCGACGACAAACCAGATTCCACTATTCCGGTGACTGAAACACCATCACCGGAACCGCTGGTTGATGATGTGCCGCCTGCCAAAGACGAACCTGAGGCTGCGGAAGTTGAGCCTGAGCGTCCTGTCGAAGAAACGCCCCCTCTCCCTGCCCCTGACGTTATAAAAGCCGAAGAGGCAACGGCGGACACTGAGGAAGCGCCTGCTTCAGCCGAAACACCGGAACCTGTCGAAAGCCCCCAAGCAGAGACGCCGGAGACTGAAAAGACACCTGAAAAACCGGTTGAACCCCTTGTGGTGAAACGAAAATTAAAAAAAGGCACGCCGGCCAAAATCATCAGCCTGCCAAAAGCCCCGGTTGCACCGGAAAAACCGGCCACACCAGCTGCGCCACCGGAAAAAACAGAAGCGCCGACCAAAAAATTCGTTAAAAACGGTAAACCGGCCCCTTCCCCGACTCAAACGAAGCCCGCGATCCCGGACGAGCCGCCGCCAAAAGAAGAATTCGGAAAAAAGAAGGGGAAAAGAAAAAAAGAAGAAACGCCGGAAGACATCGACAGCCTCAAAAAAGCCAGAATTATTAAAGGCGGCGTCCGCCGGAAAGAAGTCGTGGAAGGGTCCGCCCTTTATGACAAGAGCGCTGGGCGGCCCAAAAAAGGCCGGAAAAAATCAAAATCCGCGCCAATGGCGCCTATCGGGCAAAAAACCTTGATTACCACGCCAAAAGCCATCAAGCGCCGGTTTAAAATCGATGACACCATCGTGCTGGCGGACCTGGGAAAACGCATGGGGATCAAGGCCAATGAACTCATCGCAAAACTCATGGGCATGGGCATGATGGTCACCGTGAACCAGACCATTGATTTTGAAACCGCCTGCCTCGTGGCCACGGAATTTGGTTTTGAACTGGAAAGAGCCACATTTGAAGAAGAGGCCATAATCAAAACGGAGGCGGATGATCCTTCCCAGATGCGCGTCCGTCCGCCGGTGGTGACCATTATGGGACATGTGGACCATGGAAAAACATCCCTGCTGGATGTCATCCGCCGGACCAAAGTCGCTGATTTCGAGGCCGGGGGCATTACCCAGCATATTGGCGCGTATCACGTCCGCCATGAAACCGGCGAAATCGTATTTCTGGATACACCCGGCCATGAAGCCTTTACAGCCATGCGTGCGCGCGGCGCCCAGGTGACAGACATCGTTGTCCTGGTGGTAGCGGCTGATGACGGCGTCATGCCCCAGACCGTGGAAGCCATCAACCATGCCAAAGCCGCCAACGTGCCCATCATCGTAGCGGTCAACAAAATCGATAAACCCGGCGCGGATCCGGAACGCATCCGGCGGGAGCTTTCCGATAAAGGACTGACCCCGGAAGATTGGGGCGGCGACACGATTTTCGTGGAAGTGTCGGCCAAACAAAAAATCGGCATCGACAGCCTTCTGGAAATGATTTTGCTTCAAACGGAAGTATTGGAATTAAAAGCAAATCCAAATAAACCAGCCACGGGGCATATTGTTGAATCCCGATTGGATACCGGCAGGGGCGCCGTGGCCACGGTTCTGGTGAAAGACGGCACCCTGCGGGTCGGGGATGCGGTTGTCTGCGGCATGTATTACGGCAAAATCCGGAGTATGTTTGATGACCGGGGCATTGCCATCAAAGATGCCCCTCCGGCCATTCCGGTGGAGATTGTGGGCCTTTCCGGCGTACCCATGGCAGGGGATGAACTGGCCGTTCTCACCACTGAAAAGGATGCCAAACAGGTCAGCGAGCATCGGCTTCAGAAACAGCGGGCCAAGGAGCTCGCACGCACCAGCCGCTTAAGCCTTGAGAAACTTTACGAAAAATTAATGGAAGGCGAGGTAAAGGATTTAAACCTCATCATCAAGGCCGATGTTCAGGGTTCCATCGAGGCCCTCAAGGATTCCTTGACCAAACTCTCCATTTCCGAGGTCAAGATCAGCGTCATCCATGCCGCCGTGGGTTCCATTCGCGAATCCGACATCTCCCTGGCGGCGGTTTCCAACGCCATTATTCTTGGATTTAATGTCCGGCCCACCGCCAAGGTCGCCCTTTTGGCGGAAGAAGAAAATGTGGATATCCGTTATTACGATATCATCTACAACGCCATCAAGGAAATCAAGGACGCCATGGTGGGCATGATGGACGCCAAATTTGAGGAAAAAGTGATGGGCGCCGCCGAAGTCCGGGAGACCTTCCATGTGCCGGGAATCGGAACCATCGCGGGATGTTATGTCTCCTCCGGCAAAATCAAAAGAGGCGCTCAGATGCGTTTGATCCGCGACGGCATCGTCACTTTCAACGGGAAAATCGCCACATTGAGACGTTTCAAGGACGATGTGAAGGAAGTGGCTCAAAATTATGAATGCGGCATTCATGTTGAAAATTATAATGACATCAAAATCGGCGACGTGATTGAGTGTTATTATATGGAAGAAGTCAAAGCAGCGATGCCCGAATAGTAAAAAAGGGATGCGCCATGGTCATTGGAATCGGGAAAATCACGATGGGACTTTCTGATTGCCATTCCCTGAAAGACAAACGAAAAATTGTGAAATCCCTGATTGCCAGGGTCCAGAACGCATTTAACGCGTCGGTGGCGGAAATCGGCTTAAATGATGTGCATCAGCGGGCGGAAATCGGAATCGCCATGGTGGGCAATGATCGTCGGCTGATCAATTCAAAAATGGATCAGGTTTTTGAATTTGCGGATACGCTCCAATTAGCGGAAATCATTGATTCGGAAATGGAAATTATTAATATATGAATACCAAGCCTTTTGACAGAGCCTCCAGGGTTGGCGCATTAATTCATGAGGCCATCTCCGGTCTGCTGAAAAGCGCCATCAATGATCCCCGCCTGGCCTCAACAACCGTGACCGGCGTCAAAATGAGCCCGGATTTAAAACTGGCAAAAATATACTTTGTGATTTCGGCGATGCTTGCAACCAAAGACGAAGCCTTTGCCGGTTTTGAAAAAGCAAAAGGGTTTATCAAATATACACTTGCGCAGAAGCTGAAACTTCGATATATGCCTGAGCTTCAATTTTATTATGACAATTCCATTGACTACGGATTTCATATCGATTCCGTATTAAAAAATATAGAAAATGAACACACAACAGATCATCAATCAATTAAAAAAGAGTGAACGCATCCTGATTGCATCCCATGCGCATCCGGATGGGGATGCCATCGGATCCTTGATCGGTTTAGGAATCGGGCTGGAAGAATTTAAAAAAAGGGTCTGGCTGTATAACGAAAGCCCGATTCCCGCCATTTATCAATTTCTGCCGTCGCTGCACCTGGTTCATCAGACCGTTGGGGACATCGCTGATTTTGATACAGCGATTATTCTGGACTGCTCGGATCTCCACCGGATCGGTGAAGCGGCGGAAGCAATCTCCAAAATTCCAGTGCTCATCAATATCGATCACCATGCGACCAATACACGGTTTGGAAAATATCAATATATTGATGAGGCTGCGTCATCAACGGCGGAAATCGTTTACCGCCTGATTAAAGAAATGAATATTCCCATCACGACGGGGATGGCGTATGCCATATATACAGGCATTATGGCGGATACCGGATCATTCCGGTTTTCCAATACAACGCCGGAATCATTTGAAATATCCCATCAAATGGTTTTATGCGGCGCGGACCCCCACAAGGTGGCCCACCATGTGTATGAAACCATTTCGCTCAGCCGGATCAAGCTGCTCAATATGCTTTATGATTCCATTGAACTGTCCCATAACGGCAAAATGTCCGTGATGACACTGACCCAGGCCATGTTCAAAAGCAGCGGGTTAAAGTTCGAGGATGTCGACGGGTTAATCAGCTACGCCAAACAGATTGAAAACGTCAAACTGGCGGCCCTTCTGTTTGAGCGGCGCCGCAACCCGAACAGAAAACTGGGAAGCGAATTTCATGTCAGCCTTCGTTCGGATGGCGCGGTGAACGTGGCGGCCATCGCCACCGCTTTCGGAGGCGGCGGACACCAGAATGCAGCCGGATTTGACATTCAGTCCACGCTGCCGGAACTGAAAAAAACCATTTTTTATTATTCAGAAAAACTTTAACCAGCGCGGGAGGCGGACGGATTTTTTACGATAACCAGTACGATAGCCAGGGTGAGGCAACCAGATAATGCCCAGCCAATGCCAATGACAGATACAACCAGCGGCATTTTGATTGTCGATAAACCCCAGGGGATGTCGTCAGCCCAATTGACCGGCCGCATCAAAAAAATTCCCGGCATTGATAAAATCGGCCACAGCGGCACGCTGGATCCCATGGCAACCGGCGTCATGATCTGCGGCGTCAATCAGGCCACACGGATATTCCCGTTTTTTCTGGACCGGCCGAAAAAATATGCGGCGGTTTTAAGATTAGGCGTTGAAACAGACACCCTGGACGCCACCGGAAACATTGTGGCGACCCTGCCGTTTGATAAAATTTCCGAGACAATGGTGCGGGATGCGTGTCGGCGGTTTGAGGGTGAAATCGACCAGATTCCGCCAGCGTACTCGGCGTTAAAACACAAGGGCAAGCCCTTATACAAATATGCGAGACAAGGGGCGCCGGTTGAAAAACCGGCCCGAAAAGTTTTCATATCCGGCATAGATGTACGGACGGTTCATTTGCCAGAGGTCCGGATTGATGTTACCTGTTCTTCCGGCACCTATATTCGGACTTTGTGCGCGGACATCGGCAAGACGCTCGGTTGCGGCGCGCATCTCAGCGCCCTAACCCGAACCGAATGCGGGGGATACAGCATCCGTGACGCCTTATCTTTAGAGGACATAGCCTCGCACCGGTCCCTGGCAACCCTTGCCGGCAACCTGATTTCCATGTCGGATGCGCTGCCGGAAATACCATTAGTCGTTGCAGGCGCGGGTCTTGCGGAAAAAATTAAATACGGAAAACCGCTCTCGACCGCAGATGTGATGCCGGGCTTCGACGCGGCCTTTCCGCTGCTCAAGCTCATTGATGGAAACAACCGGCTTCTTGCGGTGGCGCGCCGGGACGAAAGCAGCGACCGTTATAATTATTGTTGTGTTTTTTGCAATCCATAATATGATGCAAAAATAATTCATGATAGAAAATAGTCACACACAGAGGAGGAAAAAGTGAATATCCCAGAGCAAAAAAAAACGGAGACCATTAACCGCTTCAAGCTCCACGAATCGGATACCGGGTCACCGGAAGTACAGATCGCACTTTTAACCGATCGGATTCTTCATTTGACCGAGCATTTGAAAATCCACAAAAAAGACCACCATTCACGAAGAGGTCTTCTGATCATGGTCGGCAAGCGCCGCAGAATGCTGAATTATGTGAAGCATAAAGACGTCCAGCGCTACCGCACCATTATTAAAGAGCTGGAACTCAGAAGATAAAAAACAATCCCCTTGAAGTGATGTGTGCCTAACTATCCGGCATGTCGGCGTTTAAGGGCCAAACCATATTTTCATTCAGGCAGTTGCACAGGCTTTTGAAATGGAGCTTTTAAACGCCGGTTTGTTATCAGGAGATTAAAGTTATTATGGAAATTACATTCAATACGGAAATCGGGGGCCAGACGCTCAGCCTTGCAACCGGAAAGGTCGCCAAACAGGCGTCCGGCTCGGTAGTGGTGCAATACGGGGAAACCATTGCCCTGGTCACGGTGGTGGCGGCAAAAGATGAAAAACCGGAAATCGATTTTCTGCCCCTTACCGTTGAATATCAGGAAAGAATTTATTCAGCAGGGCGGATTCCCGGCAACTATTTCCGGCGGGAAATCGGCCGGCCCAGCGACAAGGAAACCCTTACCGCACGGCTTACCGACCGGCCCATCCGGCCGCTGTTTCCCAAAGGGTATGCTTTTGAAACCCAGGTCATTATCACCGTGCTGTCCATGGACAAGGTCAATGACCCGGATATTCTGGCCTTAAACGGCGCATCAGCCGCGCTCATGATTTCCGACATCCCGTTTCAGGGACCGGTGGCCTGCGTCCGCGTGGGGCGCATTGACGGCCAGTTAATCGTCAACCCCACCATTGAACAGCGAAAACTTTCTGACATCAGCGTTATTGTGGCCGGATCCAAAACCGGCGTTGTCATGGTGGAAGGCGGCGGCAATATCGTCAGCGAAGCCGACATGCTGGAAGCCATTTTTTTCGGCCATGAACAACTCCAGCCAATCATCGCTATTCAGGAAAAACTGATGGAAAGCGCGGGTGTTCAAAAGCGCGTCATCACGCCCAAGGAAAATGACCAGGAACTGACCGCCAAGGTGGATGCGGCGGCTCGTCAAAGAATCGCCGAAACCGTCACGATTCCCGGAAAAGCAGACCGGAGCAACGCCCTTTCCGCCCTTAAACGTGAAATTTTTGAAAGCCTGGGCGAGGAATATGCGGAACGGAAAAAAGAAGTTTCCGCCATCTTCCACGATCTGGAAAAAACCGTATGCCGGGACATGATCCTTAAAAAAGGCCATCGTATCGATAACCGTGCGTTCACCGAAGTCCGCCCCATTGCCTGTGAAGTGGGCATCCTGCCGCGTGTGCATGGCAGTGCTCTCTTTACCCGGGGTGAAACCCAGGTGCTCGGCGTATTGACCCTGGGCTCCGGTCCCGATGAACAGCGGGTGGAAACCTTAAGCGGCGAGGAAAACCGGCCGTTTATGCTGCATTATAATTTTCCCCCATACAGCGTCGGCGAAGTCCGGCGTCTCTCCGGCCCCAGCCGCAGGGATGTGGGACACGGTTCCCTGGCCAGACGGGCCATTGAAAAAGTGCTGCCATCCAAGGAAGAATTTGACTACACCATCCGGATCGTATCCGAAGTGCTGGAATCCAATGGCTCTTCATCCATGGGCACGGTCTGTTCAGCATCCATGGCCCTCATGGACGGCGGCGTTCCCATCAAGGCCCCGGTTTCCGGCATCGCCATGGGACTCGTGACAGACGGCGACACCACGGTGGTGCTCTCGGATATTCTGGGGGATGAGGACCACACCGGTGACATGGATTTCAAGGTGGCCGGCACGGCTGAGGGCATCACGGCCCTGCAGATGGACATTAAAATTCATGAGCTCTCAAAAGATATCATGGAAAAAGCCCTGGACCAAGCCAAACAGGGCCGTCTGCATATCCTGAAAAAAATGAAGGAAGCCATCAGCGCCCCCAAAGCGGAGATGTCTCCTTACGCGCCCATCGTCTATACCATCCAGATCAATCCGGAACGTATCGGCGAGGTGATCGGCCCCGGCGGCAAGATGATCCGGGCCATCCAGACGGAGACCAACACCTCCATTGAAATCGGCGACAAGGGTATTGTGAAAATCGCGGCGGTGAACAAGGAAGAAGGCGACCGGGCTGTCCAGATTATTCAGGACATCGGCATGGACCCGGAAATCGGCGCTGTTTATGAAGGCAAAGTCGTTAAAACAACCGATTTCGGCGCGTTTGTTCAGATCAAGCCCAAAACCGACGGCCTGGTACACATTTCCGAACTGGCCAATTACCGTGTCAAGCAGGTGACGGACGTTGTCAAGGAAGGCGATGTCATCAAGGTCAAAGTGCTGGATGTGTCCAAAGACGGCAAAATCAAACTGAGCCGAAAGGCCCTTCTGGAAGACGCCAAAGAAGAAAAACCGGATCAGGGTTAAGGATTAATTCTTCCCGATGCCTGATACAACCGTCATTACATGCTGCCGGGTGCGGCCGGAGAAGGATGGGGACATCCCCATGCCCCGGTACATGACCCCGCATTCGGCAGGCATGGACGTTTGCGCGGCGCTGGAAGCACCGGTCACGCTTGGACCCGGCGAAATCACCCTGATCCCCACCGGGTTCGCCATTTCACTGCCGGAAGGCGTTGAAGCCCAGATTCGCCCCCGAAGCGGGCTGGCTGTCAAACACGGCATCGGCATCCCCAATTCCCCCGGCACCATTGATGCGGATTACCGGGGAGAAGTGAAAATCGCCCTTATCAATTTCGGGAAAACCCCCTATACCATCCGCCGGGGCGACCGTATCGCGCAAATGGTCATCAACCGGGTCTGTTCGGCGCGATTTGAGCTAAAGGAAACGCTGGATAGTTCCTTTCGTGATACCGGCGGATTCGGGCATACCGGTATCTGATAAAGCATCCGCCAAATCAACCGCTTTTTTCTTTCGGATTGACGCAAACATCACATGCAAATCTGCACTCTCGCCAGCGGCAGCAAAGGCAATTCCATCTATATTTCGAACGGCGAAACCGCTATTCTCATCGACGCCGGTCTTTCCGGCGTTGAAATCGAACGCCGGCTCAAATCCCGAAACATTCCCGCCGCCAGCATCAACGCCATTGTGGTTTCCCACGAACATGCGGATCATATCCAGGGCGTGGGGGTTCTTTCCAGAAGATATGACCTCCCGGTTTATATGTCTCCCCAGACAGATGCGGCGGCTTCCGCCCAACTTGGAAAAATTGGCGACATCCGGCACTTTGCCTGCGGCGCGGCATTCACCATCAATACCCTCACCATCCGGCCGTTTTCCACTTCCCATGACGCCTGTGATCCAGCCGGATTCACCGTTGGCGAGGGCGGCAAAAAAATAGGCATTGCCACCGACCTCGGCATTGCCACAACCATGGTTAAAACCCATTTAAAAGACTGCCGATGCCTGGTGCTGGAGGCCAATCACGACCTGCGCATGCTGGAACAAGGCCCTTACCCCTGGCCCCTCAAACAGCGCATCAAGGGGCGAACCGGTCACCTGTCCAACGAATCGTCCAGGGAACTGTTCATGGAACTCCTGCACGAAAATCTTTCCCATGTGATTCTGGGGCATTTGAGCGAAACCAACAATACGCCGGAACTCGCCTTGCGGGTGGTCACCGAACATCTATCCGACACCCGCATCAATATTACCGTGGCAGGACAAACCAGCGCCGGTCCCATCATCCATTTATAGATATGTTATAGATATGGAGATAGGAGATATGGAAACTAATTCCGTTTTCCTTCATTCATTTGATGCAGCGCGGATTTAACGATTTCCACCCCCGCATCCACGCTCACCCTTGCGGTATTGATGATCAGGTCATAGTGCAAAGGGTCCGTGACATCAGCGTAGAAATATTTACGGGAAAACGATCGGCGATCCGAGTCTGTTTTTAAAATCATTTTCTCGGCTTCCGCATCTTCAATGCCATGCTCATGGGCCACATTGTATATTCTGAGAGCCATGGGCGCGATCACCCGGACCTTGAGGGTTTCATTAAACGGCAAAATATATTGCGCGCCGCGCCCCACGATCACGGCCCGTCCGTGCTTGCCGATGGTGCCCACCACCTTCAGCAGATGGCGCATAAACTCATCCGGCCACAGGTGCCGGTCCCGGATCATGGCGGCAAGGGAGTCCTCCAGCACGGAAAGTCCTCTTTCGTCGAGTGTTTCCACAATCCGGGCGCTGATATTGGCGCTCTCCGCCATTTCCTGAATCACCTCCCGGTGAAACAGGTCAAACCCCAGATCCTTAGCCAGTTTGGCTGCCATCGGGGTTCCGCCGCTCCCGGATTCCCTGGAAAACGTGATCACGCTCACGCTTTTCGGCGTTTCCTTTTTTCCCGGCTGAAGCCGCTTCCACTGGAGAATCTGGTCTTCGACAATTTTTTCAATGGATCTTCGTGATGTTTTCATAACGCCCTCCCTGATGAAAGGTTGGAAAGCTTGAAACAGGTTGGATGGATGACTGTAAATAAAATACCACGAAAAGAAACGGCAGTCCAAATAAAATTTCAACCTATTTAATTATTTATAAAATTTTTATTTATTGATTGCCCGGTGGTTGCGCCTGTGGTATGCTTATTATGGCATTTTTTCTTATCACCTGGTTATAAACCCATCATCACACCAGCAGAGAGGCGGCATGACCAAAAATTTTTCGGCCTGGCCGGACGAGTGGCCCAGAAGCCTCAATTACCCGGACAAACCCGTGCATTATTTTCTCAAAAACACGGCCAAGCGGGTGCCTGACCGCATCGCCATGCATTTCGGCGGCATGGTTCTCACCTATGGGGAATTAAATGCTTTGACGGACCGGTTTGCCACAGCCCTGGCCGAAATCGGTGTTGAAAAGGGCGAGCGCATGGCCATCCATCTGCCGAACATGCCGCAGTTTGCCATTGCCTACTATGCACTCCTTCAGATCGGCGCGGTATTCACGCCGCTCAGCCCGCTGCTGTCTCCAGGAGAAGCGGCCCACCAACTCACGGATTCGGGCGCAAAAACCCTTCTATCGCTGGATTTACTGTATCCTGGCATTGCATCCATTCTCCCTGGGACCAGCATCCAGCGGATCATCACCACCAGCATCGGCGACTGTTATAACGCCCTGATAGCGCCATTGAAACCCATCGGCAAACTCCCGGTTCCTGGCACCCTGGACATGGCGGAATTGATAAAAAACTATCTTCCGAGCCCTCCGGAAGTGCCTATTGATGTGTTCACCGATCTGGCCCATCTGGCCTATACCGGAGGCACCACCGGCGTATCCAAGGGCGTCATGCTGACACACAAAAACGTGGCGTCCAACACCCTGCAGTTCGGATGCTGGTTTAACGGGGCCCAGATCAAAACCGAAGGGGACACGGTAGATCTGGTTTATCCCGACGGCGTTGACCCGGCAAAAGACCGGGTGGTGTGCCGGGACCGGGAAACCGCCCTGGTGGTGGTGCCGTGGTTCCATGCCATGGGCACCATCGCCTATCTCAACAATATGATCTCCGGCGGCACCACCATGGTGGTCTTTCCCCGGTTTGACGCAATGGAGTATGCCGCAGCCATCAAAAAATTCAGCGCCACCACCCTGGGCGGAGCGCCGCAATTATACGTGCCGCTGGTCAACATGCCCGGATTTAAAAATCTGGACCTTTCCGGCATTAAACTCATTGGCTCCGGCGCGGCCCCATTGCCGGGCAGCGTCCTTGCATCCATGCAGCGGGCGTTCAAATCCAGCGTGGTGATTGAAGCTTACGGGCTCACGGAATGCGCCATGGGCGCCGCCTGCAACCCGCCCATTCCCGGAAAAACAAAACCCGGCTCCGTGGGCCTGCCGGTATTTGACACGGAAATCAAGGCGGTGGACCCGGTCAGTGGCGAGGATCTCATACCGGGGCAGGAAGGGGAAATCTGCATCAAAGGACCGCAAGTCATGCAGGGATACTGGGGCCGGCCGGACGCCACCGCCGAAGTATTGAAAGACGGCTGGCTGTTCACCGGGGATATCGGAAAGCTTGATAACGACGGATACCTGTATATTACGGACCGGAAAAAAGACCTGATTCTGTACAAAGGCTACAATGTCTATCCCAGGGAGATCGAGGAAATTCTGTTCACCCATCCGGCGGTGGAAATGTGCGGGGTGGTGGGAAAACCGGATGAGACCGCCGGAGAATTGCCGGTGGCTTTTGTTCAATTAAAGGCGGGCCGCACAGCCACCGCCGAGGAACTCATGGCGTTTGTGAATGACAAGGTGGGGGCGTACAAAAAACTGCGAGAAGTGGTGCTTACCCCGCTGGTTCCCGTGTCAGCGGCGGGAAAAGTTCTGAAACGGGAACTGCGGGAGCGGATCACAATAGACAGATATCAATAACCAATTGATTTTAATTCATATATAATAATAACCGTATTCTAAATCAGGGCTCGTCCAATAACAAAAGAAGAATGGGTCCCGCAAGGGAATTGCTTACCACCTGCATTACCGTCACATTCTTCGGGCTTCCAATCGCACCCGTCGCCGTCACCTGGATTGTTCCGATACGCTGAGACGTGCCGTCATTGGCGGTAAACGCGCAGGTGATGGTTCCCGTATCGCTTCCGCTCTCTCCGGATGTGATCGATAGCCAGGTCTCGCCCGATGTCACCGCGGCTGTCCATGGCATGGTTCCGGCTCCGGTGTTGGAAACGGTGAACGTGGTTGTGCCCGCTTCCCTTGATACATGCTTACTGGTTGGTGTCACCGACAAAACGGGGCTATCCCCTAGTTGCGTCACCGTGACATCCTTCGGGCTTCCGCTTGCGCCCGTTGCCGTCACCCTGATCGTCCCAGTGCGTGGAGGCGTGCCGCCGATATTGGCGGTAAACGCGCAGGTGATGGTTCCCGTGTCGCTTCCGCTATCCCCGGATGTGATGGAAAGCCAAGTGTCGCCGGATGTGACTTCGGCTGTCCAGGGCATGACCCCGGTTCCGGTATTGGAAACCGCAAACGTGGTCGTACCTGCCTCCGTTGAAACATTCTGACTGTCTGGCGTCACCGACAAAACGGGATTCGACGGCGCAGCGGACGGGACAAAAACAGTTACGGCATAGTGCTGCCTGCCCTCATAACTCCCACCCCAGGTCATTTCATGGGACACATGATCCCACGTATCATTCAGATAAACCAGTGAACCTGTTTCATTGTAGCCGTGCCCCAGCATGGTATGGCCCGACACATGGATCAGCACCGGCCGTCCGGCATCAATTTCCTGCTTGTACTGTTCAAACGCAAACCCCAGCGTATTACCATTATATCCATAAATATATTGCGAATAATTGTTTGTTGCAGTGTATCCCCTGGACTCAAAAAAAAGCTTCATGCCGTGACATCCATCCCGATTACCAGGCTCCGACCCTGCATAATCATAAAGCGGGCTTCCGTCTGAGTAATAATAAAATATGGTCGAGCCATCGGTATTTCCTAATTGAGACTGGTTGGTGCCCATAAAATCGCCCGTGCATTCCCCGTGGACATGTTCCGTCCAGTTTCCGATAATAAAGGGATCATCAGCCTCGCTTCCATAGTAATCATAATAATCATCCACATGACCTTCGACAGCCCTACCGTCAACACCCATGCGTGTCGCGCTTAAAGGGCATTCGCCAAAACCATCTTTTCCTTCACCCCATATGGCATTGGTCATCGGGCAGACCCCGCCGTTGGTCGGCCCTGTATATAAATCCGGGTACCCGGTATTGTCGTAGTAACCAAACATCATGGCTGCGGATGTCGCGGAACAGCCATAGGACCAGTCAAAAGCCGGAACATTGGATATAGAGATAACGCCGACGGCTGAACTGGATTCTGGGATGATGGCTTTAGGCGCTCGATAGGATTCAGGCGGGCGCCCTGGGACAATTACCTCATCAATGAATTTCCCATCCTGAAGAAACCGCCTGACGACATAGGGGTTATCGGATTCAACGCCATAGGCGTTTATTGACCCGGCTGAGGAAACAGAAGCGAACTGAAAAGTACACCATAACAAAAAAAATAGTGAAAGGCCGCAACGCAAACCTTGTTTCATTCTCATGATTTTTCTCCCATAATTAAGATGATATCATTGATAAAATCATCTTCATATTTGGCGTATCCGGCTACGCCCCCGCTAAACCGATACTTGTCCGGAACCACCCCTTCGGCGGTTATGTGAAACACGCCAAGATAGCCATCGTGATTTCCAGACCCCAGCGGACGATATTGATCGGATTTGTTCAGAAATTTCAGGAACACCATAACCCGATCCCCCTCCCGGTATTTTCCCACTGTAGGCGCAGGATCGGCGATATGGGCTATTACAGGTTTCCCCGTTGTATTGCGGCGGCCATCAGGAAGCATTTCAATATCAGGCGTAATAAATTGCTGATAAGATTCTTCAATCGTGATGGTTGTACTCGACCGGTCTCCTTTCAAAATCTTCTCCGGCGTCATGGAGACATGAACCGTTACCGTTTCGAGCGGCGGACGGAATATTTTTGAATCCCTCACGCTGATGATGGTTCCAATGGCAATCATACCGGCATCGGCTGCCATTTCTTGCAATTTGATAAACTTAAAGGAAACCCGAAACACTGGTCCCGGTTTCACCAGCAGAAAAGGTGCTGAAACGGGCATTACGAGAGCACATCAAATAAACATTTTCTGAATAAATCAAGGCAATTGAGCTATGGCGTATCCAACAACAAAAGGAGGATAGAACCCACAAGAGAATGAGTAGGGATAAAAACGGTCACGCCCATATGTTCATAATGATCCGGATAGATTCCTCCCCAAATCATTTCATGGCTATCATGATCCCAGGTATCATGCAGATAAACCAGTGAACCTGTTTCATTATAGCCATATCCCAGCATGGTATGTCCCAGCATGGTATTTTGTTCCAGCAACTGGATCAGCACCGGCCGTCCGGCGTCAATTTCCTGCTTGTACTGTTCAAACGTAAACCCCAGCGTATTTCCATTATACCCATAAATGTATTGCGAATAATTGCTGGTTACGGCGTACCCCCTGGACTCAAAGAAGAGCTTCATGCCGTGGCATCCGTCCCGATTGCCAGGCTCCAATCCCGTAAAATCATAAAGCGGGCTTCCGTCAAGATAGTAATAAAAAGTAGTTGAGCCGTCGGGATTGGATTTTAAAGACTGATTGGTGCCCATAAAATCACCGGTGCATTCCCCCTGGACATGTTCCGTCCAATTTCCGATAAACGGGTCCGGAGCCGTGCTTCCATACGCAATCCAATAATCATCCACATGACCTCTAATTGTTCGGCCATCTAATCCCAGATGGGTGGCGCTCAAAGGGCACTCACCCTCACCCCATACGGCATTGGTCATTGGGCAAACCCCGCCGTTGGTCGGGCCTGTGTATAAATCCGGGTATCCGGTATTGTCGTAGTAACCAAACATCATGGCCGCGGATGTCGCGGAACAGCCATAGGACAAGTCAAAAGCCGGAACATTGGATTGAGAGATAAGGCCGACGGCTGAACTGGATTCTGGGATGATGGCTTTAGGCGCTCGATAGGATTCAGGCCGGCGCCCTGGGACGATTACCTCATCAATGAATTTCCCATCCTGAAGAAACCGCCTGACGACATAGGGGTTATCGGATTCAACGCCATAGGCGTTTATTGACCCGGCCGAAGAAACAGAAGCAATATGAAAAGTACACCATAACAAAAAAATTATTAAAAGGCTGTAACGCAGGACTTGTTTCATCCTCATGGCGTTTCCCCCCTATTTGAAATGATATAATTTATAAAATCAGCTTCATACTTGGCGTATCCGGCTACGCCCCCGCTAAACCGATACTTGTCTGACACCACCCCTTCGGCTGTTATGTAAAAGACGCCAAGATAGGCGTCGTGATTTCCAGATCCCAGCGGACAATATTGATCGGATTTGTTCAGAAATTTCAGGAACACCATCACCCGATCCCCCTCCTGGTATTTTCCCACTGGAGGCGCAGGACCGGCGATATGGGCTATTACGGGTTTCCCCGATGTATTGCGGCCATCAGGAACAATCTCAATATCAGGCATAAAAAATTGCTGATAAGATTCTTCAATCTTAATAAGTTGACTCGATTGGTCTCCTTTCAGAATCTTCTCCGGCGCCATGGCGACATGAACCGTTACCGTTTCAAGCGGCGGCTGCAATGTTTTTGACTGCCTCACGCTGATGACGGTTCCAACGGCGATCATATCGGCATCGGCTGCCATTTTTTGCAGTTGTTCACTGCCCAATGGTTTGAGCGGCGGTCTCACGGCCTCAGATTCCGAATAAAAAATCATCAAGCATGAGATTAAAAACCACAATCCAATAAAACGGATTAATTTCATTGGATTTCCTCCCAAAAATAAATGGTGAGGGCTTGATAAACTTAAAGTAAACCCGAAACACCGGTCAGATCTTCCCGTCGGCCGCTATCGCCGCAACCGTTTATTTCTCGTGCTTGTAATAGGTCACGCCGATGGCTTCGGGACCGGCGTTAATGCCGATGGAGGGGCCGAAATAGGTGCGGATCACTTCCCGGCAATCAAAATTGTCCTCAAACACGCTCCGCAGGCTGTTGACCAGGTTCAGATCCCTGCCGTGGGTGATGGCCAGCGTGATGGGCGACTGGCCGATTTCGGCCTTGATCATGTCCAGCATGGAGAGGATCATGTTGGGCTGCTTGCCGAAGAGCTTTGTTTTCACCACCAGCTTGCCGTCTTCGAACCCGAGTACGGGCTTCACGCCCAGGGTCAGGCCCATGAGGGATTTGAATCCGCCAATTTTTTTCTGTTTGCGCAGGTATTTGAGGGTCGGGATGGCCAGATGCGACGTTGTGCGCGTCATCATCCGGTTGAAATTATACACCACGCTGCCGAATTCCTTGCCTGCCTTGAACCCCTTGGCCGCCTCGATGACCCCCAGCCCGAAGCCCATGCTGCACATCCTGGAATCGATGACCTCCACCCGGCAGTTGGTGTTTTTGAATTCTTCCACCACTTTTAACGCCGTCTGGTAGTTGGCGCTCAAGGCGTCGGAACAGTGAATGATCAAAATCTCGTCATAACGGGCCGACAACTGCATGAGTTTCAGGGCGTACTCCTGATAAGGAATGGCTTCGGTGTACATGACATCGTATTTCTCGTAGTTGTCATAGAACTCCATGATATTAATGTCAATCCCGTCCTTATAGGTTCGGCCGTCCAAAACCACGTTGACCGGTAATACTTCTATTCCCAGATCCTTGGCGATGCCAGCGGGGATATCCGCCGTGCTGTCCGTTAAAACCAGTTGCTTCATTTTTCGTCTCCATGCCATCTTAAATGGTTGATTGTTTATAAAATGTATCTATGGCCTTGTTTTATAAAAGTCAAGCGGTTAAGAATTATGCAAAAAAAAGCTTTCTTTTTATTTTTGAATCAGATAATGATTATCGGTTTTATAGATTGCCAAAAACCTTAACCTTTTTGAATGTTAATGCAGAAAATGAAAAATACACCCAATACATCCGTGCGCAATATCGCCATCATCGCCCATGTTGACCATGGGAAAACAACCCTTGTGGATGCCATGTTCAAACAAAGCGGTGTGTTCCGGGAAGGCCAGGCCGTGGACGAACGTCTCATGGACAATATGGATCTGGAACGGGAACGGGGCATTACCATTGCCGCCAAAAACTGCGCCATTAACTGGCGCGGCACCAAAATCAATATCATCGACACGCCGGGCCATGCGGACTTCGGCGGCGAGGTGGAGCGGGCCCTCTCCATGGCGGACGGCGCTATTCTGCTGGTGGACGCCTCCGAAGGCCCCCTGCCCCAGACCCGTTTTGTGCTGAACAAGGCCCTGCAAAAGGGGCTCAAAATCGTCGTGGTAATCAACAAAATCGACCGGGACGACGCCCGCCCCGCCGAAGTGCTCGATGAAATCTATTCGCTTCTCATCGATCTCGACGCCACGGACGAGCAAATCGAATTTCCCCTGTTGTATGCCGTCGGCAGACAGGGCATCGCCATGCAATCTCCGGATGACAAGGCCGAAAACCTGCACCTGCTTTTGGATATGATCGTAAAAGAAATCCCCGCACCCGTGGCGACGGAAGGAGAACCCTTCCAGATGCTGGTATCCGACTTAAGCTATTCGGATTATCTGGGACGCCTGGCCATCGGCAAGGTGATCAACGGCTCCGTGGCATCCAGAAAAGACCTGGTGTGCATTCATGAAGACGGGAAACTGGTCCCTTTAAAAATTTCCAAACTCCAGGTTTACAGCGGCGTCGGGCTCACGGAAACCCCTGAGGCAATGGCCGGGGACATTATCGTGCTGTCCGGCATTGAAGATGTCAATATCGGGGACACCATCTGCACAAATGAAAGCCCCAAGGCCCTGCCCCGCATCCGGGTGGACGAGCCCACGGTGTTCATGAATTTCACCAACAACACGGGTCCACTTTCCGGCCGCGACGGCAAGCTGGTGCAGATGAGCAAAATCCGGGCGCGACTCATCAAGGAAAGCCTGATGAATGTATCCATCCGGGTGGAAGAAACCAACGACAAGGAAACCATCGTTGTCAAGGGCCGGGGGGAATTTCAAATGGTGATTTTAATTGAAACCATGCGGCGGGAAGGATTTGAGCTTTGCGTGGGCCGGCCCCAGGTGATTTTCCGTTATGAAGATGGCAAAAAGCTGGAGCCCATTGAGAACCTGATGATTGACTGCGAAGCGATTTACAGCGGCACGGTCACGGAAAAGCTGCTCCGGAAAAAAGGCAGCCTGATTCGCATGGAACACCGGGACAACGGCCGGGTACGCCTGGAATTTTCCATTCCATCCCGGTCCCTTATCGGATACCGGGATGAATTTCTCACCGACACCCGGGGCACCGGCATCATGAATTCCGCCTACGCGGGATACGAAAAATATCGGGGCGACTTCCCCACCCGATTCACCGGCAGCCTGGTATCGGACCGTGCGGGCTCCGCCGTGCCTTTCGCCCTGTTCAACCTGGAAGCCAGGGGAAAACTCATGATTCAGGCCGGAGATGAGGTTTATGAAGGCATGGTGGTGGGAGAACACAGCCGGGGCAACGATCTCAACGTAAACCCCACCAAAACCAAAAACCTGACCAATATGCGGGCGTCCGGCAAGGATGAGGCGGTGATTCTGACCACCGTCCTGCCCATGACCCTTGAAAAAGCCATTCAGTTTATCGGAGACGACGAACTGGTGGAGGTCACGCCGAAAATCATCCGGATCCGCAAAACCATTCTTTCCATGCACGGCAGAAAAGTTGAACGCCGAGGCATGGCTGCCTGATCCGGCTGATAAAAGCTCGCCTGTAATCATTGTTTCGCCAATGTGCCCGTAGGGAGCGGGGTTTATCCACGCCCGGAAAAGGAGGGCATAAAGCCCTCCCCTACAATGGCCGACAAAATGATCACGGCCAAAGCGCATGAAAAGTGCGCTTTGCCTATTGGACCAAATAACATTGCCTGCTCAGGCAAAAATGACCTAAATCGTAACCAAAATTAAAGATAACCAACCCATGCATTTTGAAAATTTAGAATTACACCCGGAACTCTTAAAAGCCGTTGAACGGATGGGGTTTACGGAACCCACGCCCATTCAGGAAAAAATTATTCCGGAAATTATTAACGGCGACCGGGATCTGGTGGGACTCGCCCAGACCGGCACCGGAAAAACAGCGGCCTTCGGCCTGCCCATGATCCAGTTGATTGATTTTGACGTTCATCACACCCAGGGCGTCATTATCTGCCCCACCCGGGAGCTGTGCATCCAGATATCCAAGGATTTTACCCAGTATTGCCATTTTATAAAAGGCGCGAAAATCGTTGCGGTGTATGGTGGCGCCAGCATGGAAACGCAAATCCGGCAAATCAGAAAAGGCGCACAGATCATTGTCGCCACCCCCGGACGCCTGTTGGATCTCATCAAGCGCCGGGTGGTGGATATTTCCGGGATTTCCTATGTGGTGCTGGATGAAGCCGATGAAATGCTGAATATGGGATTTCAGGAGGATCTGGACGCGATTTTAAGCCAGACGCCGGAAGGCCGCAGAACCTGGCTGTTTTCCGCCACCATGCCCAAAAGCGTGGTGGCCATTGCCCGCAAATACATGCATGATTATGTTGAAATCACGGCCGGGAAGCGCAATACCGCCGCGACAAATATTGACCACGTCAATTATATAGTCATGGAAAAAGACCGGTATGCGGCGTTAAAACGGATCATTGATTTTTATCCCGATATTTACGCCCTAATTTTTTGCCGCACCCGCAACGAAACGCGGCTGGTGTCCGAAAAGCTCATCAAGGACGGCTATAACGCGGAAGCCCTTCACGGAGAACTTTCCCAGGCCCAGCGGGATCTGGTCATGCAGAAATTTCGAGACCGGAACCTTCAGCTTCTTGTGGCCACGGACGTTGCGGCCCGGGGTCTGGATGTGGACGACATCACCCACGTCATTAATTACAATTTCCCGGATGAGGCCGAAACCTATACCCACCGCAGCGGACGAACAGCCCGGGCCGGGAAATCCGGAATTTCCATCGTCCTGATGAATACCCGGGAGCGGCACAAGCTCGCGGAAGTGGAGCGCAGGTCCGGCATTAAATTCACCTATGCAAAAGTCCCCAATGGCTATGCCGTATGCGAAAAACAGCTCTTTGCCCTGGTCAACAAGCTGGTGGCCGTGGAAGTCAACCATGAAGCCGTGGATAAATTCATGGGGCCGGTTTACGAAACCCTGGCGGGACTTTCCAAGGAAGAATTGATACAAAAATTTATTTCTGCTGAATTTAACCGGTTTTTGGATTATTATAAAAATTCCGAAGATATTAATGCTGGCTCGACACGGCCGGCAAAACAGAAACCAGCCGAATATGCTTCCTACTCCGGCGGCAAAAAAAGCCCGTGCGCACGGCAACTGGAAACAACCGGCAAGCCAGGCAAATACCCATCGGAGCCTCGCCGCCACCGGGGAATGAACACCCAAAGTTTTTTTATCAATGTGGGCAAAATGGACAATATCCAAAAAGGGGCCATTACCCGGCTGCTGTGCGACACGGCGGGCATCGAAAACTTCCAGATCGGCAAGATCGAAATGATGCGGGAGTTTTCATTTTTTGAAGTGGACGAACAGGTGGCCGGAAAGGTTCTTAAATCCATGAAGCACGCAAAACTCGACGGACGGGACGTGGTGGTGGCGGTTGCCGAAAAAAAACCGCCCCAGGCAGGCCGGGAAAAAAAATAACCGGATGCCCCGCAACCCAACGGCCCCGTCGTTTTGAATAACAGCCAGTTTTTGGCTGATCGCTTCCGTTAATAGCGTGCGGCTGGTTGACGGAAAAGCGCTCTCTTTCTCATGCCGCACGGGTAAAGGAGAATTCCCATGAACATGTACGTTGGCAACCTTGCATTCACGGTGACCGAACAGGATCTGAGCGAAGCCTTTTCCGCGTTTGGAAAGGTGGAAACCGTCAACATCGTCAAGGACCGTTTCACCGGGCAGTCCAAAGGTTTCGGGTTTGTGGACATGCCGGACAATTCAGAGGCGGACAAGGCCATCAAGGCCCTCAACAACAGCCGGCTCAAGGACCGCGACATCAAGGTCAACCAGGCCAGACCCAAATCCGACAGGGGCAAAGGCGGACGGAGACCTCCTCGCTACTAAGTTTTATATAATGCAGTATATTACAAAAGCCGATATGCCCCGCTGCATACCGGCTTTTTTTTGTGAGCGCCAGATACCCTCTTGAATTTCAAGAAATTCGGCATTATTTATATGACACTACCATAAAAAAACCGGCGGACCGATTCGCAAGAAACCCCTTCGTAAACGGAAAAACCCAATGAATCATTATCTTATCACCATCATCTTGCTGGGATGCAGCAATGTGTTTATGACCTTTGCCTGGTATGGCCACCTGCGCAATCTTTCCCACCGGGCCTGGATTATCGCGGCCCTGGCAAGCTGGGGCATCGCCCTGTTTGAATACCTGCTCCAGGTGCCGGCCAACCGGATCGGCAACCAGGTGATGAATGTCGGCCAGCTCAAAATCCTCCAGGAAGTCATCACCCTGTCCGTGTTTGTGCCCTTTTCACTGTTATACCTCAAGGAAAAGCTGACCATGGATTATTTATATGCCGGGTGCTGCCTGATGGGCGCCGTATTTTTTATTTTCCGGGCCAAATTTTTTGGGGCGTAAGATAGAGGGGACGCCCTTTATATCTTTATATTTAATAAGCCTTCAAAACTTCTGAAACACCATACCAAGTCCCGCTTTTTCCAGGTTCATGACAAATAAATTGACAATGCCGGCGGCTTTATCATAATCACGCACTGAACTTATTTATTTAATAATGAAAGTGCGGGTAAACAGTGTCATGAACAAAACAAATATCGTTATTATTATCACGATTTCGATTCTTTCGGTCAGCATGTGGGCTTTTTTCAACCGTCCGGAAAGCGAACCGCCATGGCCGGAAACCATCATGGGCTTTTGTTTTTCCCCGTTCCAGACAAACCAGGATCCCATAAAACAGGCTTACCCCTCGCCGAAACAGATTGAAAGCGATCTGGAGCTGCTGGCAGGCACCACCCACGCCATCCGGACCTATTCCCAGGAAAAGACCCTGGCCGACATTCCCAGGCTGGCAAAGCCATACGGCATCAACGTAGCCATCGGCGCATGGATCGGGGAAGACCTGTTCCGCAATAAACTGGAAATCGATACCCTGCTGGCAAACACCCTCGAAAACAGCAATATCGTGCGGGCCTTTATCGGCAACGAAGTCATTCTCCGCAATGAACTGCCGGTAGCCGATTTGATTAAATATATTAACTACGTCCAGAGAAGGCTGGAAATTCCCATCAGCACCGCCGAGCCCTGGCATATCTGGCTGAAATATCCGGAACTGGCCAAAAGCGTGGATTTTTTAGGTGTCCATCTGCTGCCGTTCTGGGAGGGCATTCCCGTGGATATGGCGGTGGATTACTGTTTTGAGCGCTTAAATGAACTGAAAAAAAAATACCCGGATAAACCCATTGTGATTGGTGAAGTGGGATGGCCGAGCCAGGGCCGCACCCGATATGGGGCCGTAGCCACCGCCGCCAATGAGGCCAAATTCCTTCGCCGGTTTCTGGACCGCGCCACCAAAGAAGGACATATTTATTATGTCATGGAAGCCTTCGACCAGCCCTGGAAACGCCAGGACGAAGGCGGCGTCGGCGCTTACTGGGGCGTTTACAACCTGGAGCGCCAGCCCAAATTCGTTTTTACCCAGCCCATCATCAAAATTCCGGAATGGCGCATCCTGGCCGGAATCTCCATTATGGTGGCCATTATGGTCATGAGCATGATCATGATGACCAGCTCAACCTTAAATATCCGGGGGCGCAGTTTTATCGCGGTGGTGGCGTTTTCCCTGGCCACGGTGGCGGTCTGGGCCACCTATGACTATATCCACCAGTACCTGACCCTCCAAACCATTATTGTGGGCATCCTCATCGTATGCGGCATGATCGGGGTGATCGTCGTTCTGCTCACCGAGGCGCATGAATGGGCGGAAACCATCTGGGTGTCCGAGCGGCGGCGGGCCTTCAAGCCGGTGCACATGGATGAAGACAAGCTGCCCATGGTGTCGATTCACCTGCCCATCTATAACGAGCCGCCGGACATGATCATCGAGACCCTCGAATCCATTACCCGCCTGGATTATCCGGCCTATGAAGTCGTTATTGTGGATAACAATACCAAGGATCCGTCCATCTGGCAGCCGGTGGAAGCGTACTGCCGGAAGATGGGATCCCGGTTCCGGTTTTTTCATGTGGATCCGCTGGCCGGATTTAAGGCCGGGGCATTGAACTACGCCTTGCGCCATACCGATAAAAATGCGTCCATCATCGCCGTCATCGACAGCGATTATCTGGTTTCCCCCCTTTGGCTGAAAGATTTGGTGCCCCAGTTCAACACCCCGTCCGTGGCGATTGTTCAGGCGCCCCAGGATTACCGGGACGAAGACGCCAACGCCTTTAAATCCATCTGTCACGCGGAATACAGGGGGTTCTTTTTTATCGGCATGATAACCCGCAACGAGCGGAACGCCATTATCCAGCACGGCACCATGACCCTGATCCGCAGGACAGCGCTCCAGGATGCGGGCGGATGGAGCGAATGGTGCATCACGGAAGACGCGGAGCTGGGCCTCCGGATATTTGAAAACGGACACGAAGCGGTTTATATCCCGAAATCCTATGGCCAGGGGTTGATGCCGGATACGTTTATTGATTATAAAAAGCAGCGGTTCCGGTGGGCATACGGAGCGGTGCAGATCATGCGGCGCCATGCGGGCCAGTTGACGGGCTCCATCAAAACCCGGCTGACCGCAGGCCAAAGGTATCATTTCTGGGCCGGATGGCTGCCCTGGCTTGCCGATTCCCTGAATCTGGTCTTCAATATGGCCGCCGTCTTCTGGTCCATGGGCATGGTCATTGCGCCGGAATCATTTAATGCGCCCATTATTGTTTTTTCCGTGTTCCCGTTGGCGCTGTTCTGCTTCAAGCTCATCAAAATCATTTACCTGTATCGCGGGGCACATATCGTTGTTTCCACCGGCCGCACCATTGCGGCGGCCATTGCCGGGCTGGCGCTGTCCCACACCATCGCCAAAGCGGTCATTGCCGGTCTTTTTACCGACAGCATCCCTTTTTTCCGGACCCCCAAAATGGCGGACAGCCATGCATTTTTAAAGGCCATCGGATCGGCCCGGGAGGAAACCCTAATTATGATAATGCTGTGGATGATCGCGGCAAGCGTGGCATTTTCCAACGCCACGCCATCGCCGGATCTCACCGTCTGGATTCTGGTCATCCTGATCCAATCCCTGCCGTATCTGGCGGCGCTCACCATCTCTCTGGTCAGCGCGTTTCCCAATCTGGGGGCGAAAAAAGAAACAGCGACGGATTTGGCGGTACAAAAATAAACAACGCCCAGGATGGCTGCAAATCCGCAATCCTGGGCGCTATAAACGACAGCCTAAATCGCCGCATCCCCGATCTCACCCGTGCGGACCCGGATAACCTGCTCCAGAGACATGACAAATATCTTGCCATCCCCAATTTTGCCGGTAAATGCGGATTTTTTGATGGTCTCGATGACCTCATTCACCCGTTCCGCCGGCACAACGATTTCCATTTTGATTTTAGGGATAAAATCCACCAGATATTCCGCTCCCCGGTAGATTTCCGTATGCCCCTTCTGGCGGCCGTAGCCCTTGACCTCCGTTATGGTCATGCCCTGAAGCCCAATATCGCTCAGCGCCTGCTTGACGTCATCGAGTTTAAACGGTTTGATGATGGCTTCTATTTTTTTCATGTGGTTTTCTCCTTATAAATACATCCGAATAAATACATCCGACATGCGTCATCCGCGTTAAATTAAATTTCAAATGCCCGTTCTCCATGAAGCGCGCTGTCCAGGCCCTCGACTTCCTGTTCAATCTCCACCCGCAGCCCGCCGGTAAGCGCTTTGGTGACCAAAACAACCGCCGCTGTTCCCAAAGCGGAATAAGCGATGGTGGCCACAATGGAAACCGCCTGGATCACCAACTGTTTTGGATTGCCATAGACCAGTCCCGTTCCGAGGCTGTTGACAAGTGGAGATGCGAACAGACCCGTGGCCAGAGCTCCCCAGATGCCGCAGAGTCCGTGTACGCCGAAGGCATCCAGGGAATCATCATATCCGAGTTTATATTTCAGCCGGGACACGCTGAAATATCCCAGCACGCCCGCCACCAGACCGATCAGCAGGGAAGCCTGTAGATTCACAAATCCCGCAGCCGGCGTAATGGCCACCAGCCCGGCCACCACGCCTGATGCAATGCCCAGCATGGTGGGGCGTTTGGTAAAAAACCACTCCGCGCCCATCCAGGCCATGGCCGCCACAGCCGCCGACGTATTGGTGACGAGAAACGCGGAGCCCGCCACCCCGTCCGCCGCAAGCTGTGAGCCTGCGTTAAACCCAAACCACCCGAACCACAGGAGCCCTGCCCCCAGGGCGGTCATCATGACGCTGGACGGAAACATGGCTTCCTTGCCAAACCCTTTGCGTTTGCCCAGCATCAGGGAAAGCACCAGACCCGCCACACCCGCATTGATATGGACCACATTGCCGCCCGCAAAATCCAGTGCCCCCATTTTTGCCATCCAGCCCCCGCCCCACACCCAGTGGGCCACCGGGCAGTAGATCACGGTGAGCCACAGCACGGCGAATACGATCCATGAGGAAAATTTCATCCGGTCCACGATGGAGCCCAGAATCAGGGCCACCGTGATGCCCGCAAACGTGAGCTGAAACAACACAAACACATAGGTGGGAATGGTGCCGGAAACGCTGTGGACGTCAATCCCGTTTAAAAACAGATGGGACAAATCACCGATCATCCCGCCCGTGTCCGGACCAAATGCCAGGGAATACCCGTACACCACCCAGATAATGCTGCCCAGACAATACGAAACCACCGTCATGGCAAAGGTGTTGAGCAGGTTCTTGTACCGGGACATGCCGGAATAAAACAGGGCCAGCCCGGCGGGCGTCATCACCATCACCAGAGCGGTTGCCACAATGATCCAGGCGGTGTTTCCCGTGTCAATCACATCGGCTGCAAGGACCGGCGACGCGGACCCCAATAAAAATCCCGATGCATACAGCCATTTTCTCATTTTCTCTTTTGTCATTTTGCCTCTCCTTATCTAACCAATTGGGTTGACGATGGATCGGGCAACCCCGTCCATCCCTTTGCGGTTTGGATAAAGATATTCCAATTATCGTGCCAATACATGAAAATGATATTCATCCATTTGAAATAATTATAAAATAAATATCTTTCGAAAGTTGCGATATTTGATTATATTTACAATTTTGTAATATCAAACAGATAAACAATGCCTCTTCAGGCGAAGGGAACAAGCAGGGGGAATGGCTATTGATGAAGAAAAAACCTAATAAAAAAAGGCTCGTGCGCTGACCTTGAAGCTGCGCCATTTTTGTCGGGCAATATTTAAGACATGACATTTTTGTATATCGCGATTTGCCGACGCCATCATATCAAATGAACTGGCGTCTTTTAAAAAGGCTTTGGGGAAGGCAGAATGGACGCTATGTCTTTATCGATTTTGGCGCGGTAATAAGAAACGGCTTTGGGGTTGGTCATAATCATGTCGAGCTGACGGGTATGAAGGACGAGGTAACCCAGAATTTTTAAGCGTTCCAGCATATAATCCATGTCAAAACCCTCAATCCGGGCGATCAGGGTATCGTCACGGACATCCACCCGGAACCCGTTATCGGTCAGAATATCGGCAATGAACTGGGCCCGACGGACCCGACGGATATTATCGGCGGCGCCGCCTTTAAACTGAAAACTGATATAATTTTCGCCTTTGCGGTCGCTCACCAGGGCTTCGGTGATGGCGAAATGGTACCCCAGGCGCGACGTGAAACTGCAGAAATTTTTGGACACCATGAAATAATTGCGTTCGGTGTAGGCGGACTGCATGCCCGGCTCCAAGGCCCGGTTGGTCATGGACTGGAACATCACGGAAGCCAGCCCCTTGCCGTCAATACGGGGCGGGCCGTCCCAGGGAATGGCGATTAGCCCGTCCCACAAAGCGAGCATGGGAATGGAAGCGATGTTTTCAAGCCGGATATATTTGCCTTCCACCTCCTCGTTAAATCCGTCATCCAGGTTCAAGACCCACCATTGCATGGGTACCTTGTAATAAAGCTGTTTGCTGGACCGTTCGGAAAAATTATGCTCCTTGCCGAAATTAAACATCTCCTGAACGGATTTTTCATGGGAGAACCGGGTGATGTCATGAAAAGTTGTGCAATTTTCCGGTTTGAAATCAGGCGCATAAGGATCCAAAAGGTTCAGGGGGACGATATGGCGGCTGACTTCCGCAAGCACATTATAGACCGGGCTGCCTTCCATGCGGTTTCTTGCTGGCGCGGCCGCATCGGATACAATATCGATCTTGCCGCTGTAGACACATTGGTGATGCGTGTCCACCGTGACCATATCGTTGTTTTTCAACAAAACGGCAATGTCTTTGAGCCCAAAAATCGAAGGGATATTAAATTCCCGCGCCACATTGGCCAGATGTCCGGCAAACGTGCCCTGCTCGGTGATCACGGCAGCGGCGCGGTTTAAAAGCGACGCCCAAACGGGAAGGGACTGCCGGGCCACCAGCACGGCCCTGTCCGGGAAATGCACCATATCCGCCGTGCTGTTCACCCGATACACCGGACCCGAGGCAACACCCGGACAAATCACCACGCCGCCTGAAGCAATGATATGTTCGTTTCCTTCCCGCGCCATTGGGCCTGAAGCTTCCGCTGCCTCCATCTGGCGCAGGGGCCGGCACTGGAGTATATAAATCACGCCATTTCTCGCCACCGCCCATTCAATATCCTGGGGCCCGCCGTAATACTGTTCAAGACTCACGGCGAGACCAGCCAGGGTCAAGGCCTCTTCATCGGTAATGGAGGGCGCATTCTTCCTATCCCCCGTCAAATCAAAACGGCAGACCCCCTTTTCCGGATAACAAAGAAACTGATCTTTTTTCTCCTTGATTTCCCGGCGGGTGATATGCAGGTTTGGAATGCGGCCCACAATGAAAATATCGCAGTCCGCGCCCCCGTCCACCACTGCCTTGGGAAGCCCCCAGGCCGCGTTCATGATGATGGAATGGTCCGTGATATCCAGCGGGTTCCGGGAATACATCACCCCGCCCGAAAGCGCGTCCACCATGCTGATGCACCCGACGCTCATATAGATATCCTCATCCCGGAGCCCCCGGTTCAGACGGTAGGTAATGGCGGTCAGGCTGTAAAGACTGGCGACAATATCCTTGTAGGCGGAAAACAGGTTTTCTTCCCGGACGTTTAATTCCGAGCGGTACTGGCCGGCAAAGGAATTGTCCGCGGCATCCTCCCCATAGGCGCTGCTGCGTAAGGCCACCGTTAGGGGCCGCCCCATCTCAGCCTCAAGGGCGCGCCAAGCGCACAGGATTTCTTTCTCAACATCTTCGGGGATTTCAGCTTCCGTGATGAGTTTTTTGATATCAACGCTTAAACTGTAAAGCCCATCCATGGTGTCCAGATCGGCTGAGATAAACCGCTTGTCGATTTCGGGCTGGAGGTCGTTGTGTCTGAAAAAAAGCTGGCAGGCATGGGCGGTGATGGCGAACCCGCCGGGGACTTTCATGGGGGTTCGGTTATGAATTTCACCCAGGTTGGCCATTTTCCCGCCCACCAGGTCCGTCATGGTGCGGTCAATGGCGCTTAAGGGGATGACAATGCGGGCGTCTTCCGAAATCTCTTTTTTTTGCTCTATTAATAAACTGATTTTATTTGAAATTTCATCAAAACGATCATACAGCAAATTGTATTTTCCGCCGCTTAGCTGGTCCAGATGTTTGATGAGCCGCAACAGGCTGACCGTGATGCCGATGCAGTTTGATTTAACAAACGACATACCGAAGGGATGCTTCCCCTGAAGGGCCTGCTCAATGCCGGCCATGATTTCAAGGGCCTTGTTGTTGGCGGTCAGGAGCATCTTGAAATGATGGTAACGCTCCTTAAAGTCAATGCGCAGTTTTTCAGCGTCATACCCTTCCGGTGCCGGTTTTTCCGGGTTCCCGAAAAGCTTATTAAATAACTGGGTGATACGTTTCATGCCTTGCTTAACCCGGGATTAACAGGAAAAGTTAATGCTCGATGTTCCATTGGATGCGCTCGGTTTCAAATGCCTAAAGTGCCTGAAATGCGCTAAAGTGACTAAAGTTGATGTGTCGCTTCGCTCCTTCGGTTTAAAAAATAGAAACGAAGTCATTAACTTTAGTCACTTCCGACTTTCAAAACAGGTTAATGACTGATCTTAAGTCCCCAGCCCTCAAACATAAACATGATGGCATACCCATACCACAACGTATAGATCACGTAAAACACCAAAGCGAACACCACCACGCCCAGCTTGCTGGCCATGCTCTGGGGTGTAATCCCCTCATAATTATAGGCGCATTCCACAGCCTTGGTCATGATCGTGTAAACGACTTTTGATTCCTTGAACTGCTCATTTTTATCCAGGGATTTCTGAATGGTTTTTAAGCTTACCCACCAATCATACAACACCTGCTTGCCTTTTACACCGTATTTCTTTTCCAACACATCGGATTTGTTATGAAACAAGGCGTCCGCATCCGTCAGGCAATTATCCATGATCTGCCCCAGGTCACCGGACACTTTCAGATTTGCGCCTTCCACCAAAGCGGTGGCACCGCCTGCGACAAACAAAGGCTGGCATTGATTCGCCATATCGGCGTTCTCAAATGCGACATCCAGATCCAGCCGTTTCCCGGTAAGGGATTGGGTGACATCCTTCTGAACCTTCGGGATATAATAAGCAGACCCCTTGGAAATGGAATTAAAGAGATTGTCAAGATAATTTAAACCATTATGACCATCATACAAGGGCAGAAAAATCAGCACCAGAACCACCAGAAAGCCTGCCATGAGCCCCATACCGCCATAGAATTCCTTTTGATTGGCAATCATTTGTTTACGCCTCCTCGCCCTTGAGTTTTTTAATGTTCATGAAAAATGTCCCGATCACCCATACGGCGAATATGGAAATGATGATAAAGAACGACCAGACGCCGATTTTGTCCAGTATTTTGGCGGTTTCCGGTGAAAGGGTGATCCAGTTGACGGATGCCAGCTTGGCCGGCAGCGCGAAGAACCGGTTGATGAAACCGGCCAGCACCGCCATGGCGTAAAACCCGCGAATCGTAATGCCCTTGACCACCTTGGTGGCCATGGCGCCGATCTGTATGCCCAGGAGAGACCCCAGCAACATGCCCATGGCCAGGGTGTAAAAAATAAACCCATACACCGCGTATTGGCCGATGCCCGCGTAACCGGCGGTGAAAATAATCTGGAAAATATCGGTCCCCACCGTGGTCATGGAGGAAACGCCCAGCACGTAAACGAAAATCGGGAAGGTCAGGAACCCGCCGCCCACGCCCATAATGGCTGCGGCCAGGCCCACGAAAAAACCGGAGAGAATCAGAAACCAGCTTGAAATCCGGCGGCCGCCGGGAATCAGGCCCTCATCAAAGCTCACCATGGGTGGCAGGTTGATGGCTTGGAGCTTTTTGGGCAGATTGCCCAGATCCGCGCCCTCGGACTTGCCGCCGTGGGCGTCGCCGCCGCCGTCCGGCGCTTTCCGGGCCTGAAGATAATCCGTCAGGGAATATATTCCCAAAACGCCCAGCATCAGCACATAAATGGTGGTGATGAAGGCGTCGGAGATAATAGGGTTCAGGTCATAGAGAAAGCGGTTGAGAAGACCGCCGAGACTGGCCCCGCCGATGGAGCCGATGAGAAAAATAATGGCGAGCGACACCGAGATATTACCGAGCTTTTTGTGAAGCACGGACCCCATGATGGCTTTGGCGAAAATGTGAAACAAATCTGTTCCCACCGCCAGAATGCCCTTGATGCCCGCGCTCATAAGGGCTGGGGCGATAATGAACCCGCCCCCCGCGCCGATGCACCCGGTGATGAGTCCCGCGCACAACCCGATGAGAATGGAAGCGATAAAAATAGTCGGCGTGAAAAACGACGGGCTTAAAGCGGTTTTGCCGCCCAGGTAATGGGGAAGGCCGGATGCCACGTCTTCAGCAAACACCACCCCGAAAATCAAAATCGGGAGCATCAAAAGGCCCAGCACCATCAATCGTTTCCGGCTGCGAAGGATATTGCCGGCCATTTCGATTTCCCAGTCCGCATGGGCTCTTGCGCCAAGATACATCATTTGGCCCATCTTTCTGACAAAATTCATTCTTAAACCTCCTTACCCATAAAATGTTAAATTAGTTGTTCTTTAAAATATGTTCGATATTCTTTATTTTGGATTCCTGGATGGTTTTTTTCTTGTATGCATCATTAATAATATAAAACAATTCGTCGATGTCCGCCGGTTTCACCATATAGTCAAAAGCTCCGCTCGCAATCCCGTCCCTGGCCACATCCAGGAGGGCATGACCAGTGAGCATGATCACCTCCACCAGGGGCCGGATTTTTTTAATGTCCTTTAATATGTCAATGCCGTTTTTACATCCCGGCATCCGGACATCCAGAACCACCACATCAAAATTATCTTTTTCTATAAATTCAATTACTTTATTTCCATCAGACAGCCCGCTGACATCCACATCGCGCTTTTTGAGCCGCTTAACCATTACATCCAGAAAATTGACCTCATCATCCACCAAAAGCACTTTCATTTGTCATCACCTCTCGAAAACTTTCAGGTCAGCGATTTCTGCTCTCGTGCAAACGCCTTTCCTCGTTCAGTTTCCGCTTTTCAAACGCCTCTTCAATTTTCTGGACCAGTTCGCCGGGTTCCGCTGGTTTCATGAGATAATCGGAAGCTCCGATTTTAATTCCCGCAACCGCAGATTCAAACGTGGCGTTTCCGGTCAGCATGACCACTTCCACCAGCGGAAAACGCGCTTTAATTTCTTTTAATACGGAAATGCCATCCATGCCCGGCATCTTGACATCCAGAACCACCACATGGATATCATGATTGCTCTCAAGCATTTCAAGGGCCGACACGCCGTTAAAGGCCGTTAAAACATCAAAATCCCTGTTAGTTAAAAATTTCCTGGTGGAAATAACAAATTTTTCTTCATCATCCACCAGCAGCACCCGGATGTTTTTCATCGATGACGGCTCCTGTCTAAGGTTGTTACAATCGCCAATAGTGAGGCAAACATTATGCCAACCGGGAAAACAGGTGTGATTTAATTATAAATATCTGATATAAAATACTTATTCTATCAGGATCAAAATTCAAAAAATAGGTTTAAAAGAAAGTTGAGGCCGGGTTTGCAAATTTTTTTTACACCCTGTAAAATCCGTTTACATGCGGGAATCCGTAAGGAATTTTCTTTTTTTCCGTTAAAAAATTACCTTGACAAAAAAAATTATTTTAACTAATTTTTTACGCCGAAAGTTAAGATCCTTATACAATGGCGTGCAAGGCCCTTTCTTTCAGGTATCATTATATCAATAAATGACAAAGGCGTCTTTTTCGGAAAACCATTCCGGGAAAGACGCCTTTTTTGTTTTTCAAGCGGATCAAATAGCGCGTTCAACATCATCTATTATAAATAAGGAGAAACCACCATGAGCATGAGATTTGAAAAAAGCAATGATGTACTGGGAACCGTCAACCGCGGCAATCCCGCCGAATCCGGACTCTGCACCCTGTGCCGGTCCGATTGCATGGGCAAATGCGAAACCTGGCTGTCCAGCATCGTGGGCCGTAAACTGCTGTACCCCCGGGATTTCGGCACCGTGACCGCCGGCGGCAACAACACCACCCATGTGGGGGTTTCCTATAATTCACTTAGAATTCAGGGCTATGCCTACGGCGTACACGGACTGCGCGGCGGCCTGACCAATGACGCGGATGACTGCATTTTCCCCAACGTCAGCCTGGAAACCGAATTCGGCACCACCGTTAAAACCAAATCCCGCATTCCGCTGATGACCGGCGCGCTGGGCTCCACCTTTATCGCGGCCAAATACTGGGATTCTTTCGCCATCGGCGGCGCGCTCTGCGGCATTCCCGTAGTCATCGGCGAAAACGTGGTGGGCGTTGACAAGGAATCCAAAATCGGCACGGGCAAAAACAAAAAAGGCAAAATCAAAAGCTCACCGGAACTGGAACGCCGCATCGACGGCTACCTGCGCTATTATGACGGATACGGCGCCATCATTGTTCAGCTCAACGTGGAAGACACCCGTAACGGCGTGGCGGAATTCGTTGTGGACAAATACGGCGAAAAATGCATCATCGAACTCAAATGGGGCCAGGGCGCCAAGGACATCGGCGGCGAAATACAGGTCACCAGCCTGGATTACGCGCTGTTTCTGAAAAACCGGGGCTATGTGGTGGATCCGAATCCCGAACTGCCGGAAGTGCAGGAAGCCTTCAAACAGGGCGCCATCCGGTCTTTCGCCCGTCACAGCCGCCTGGGCAACACCAACCTGTCCAACGTGGCCCAGGTGCGGGAAGATTTTATGAACAGCGTGGATTACCTGCGCAAGATCGGTTTCACGCGCATCACCTTGAAAACCGGCTCCTACGGCATGGAAGAACTGGCCATGGCCATTAAATTCGCCACGGACGCAAAAATGGATCTGCTCACCATTGACGGTTCCGGCGGCGGCACCGGCATGAGCCCCTGGAACATGATGCAGAGCTGGGGCGTTCCCTCCATCAACCTGCATTCCAAAGCCTATGAATACGCCAGCATTCTGGCTGCCAAAGGGGAGAGAGTGGTGGATATGTCCTTTGCCGGCGGTTTTGCGCTGGAAGACAGCATTTTTAAAGCGCTCGCTCTTGGCGCACCCTACACCAAGCTGGTTTGCATGGGCCGGGCCATCATGATTCCAGGCTTCCTGGGCTCCAATATCGAAGGGGCCCTGAATCCGGATAGACGGGAAAAGCTTTGCGGCAACTGGGACAAGCTGCCCAAAACCGTCGCCGATTTTGGAAATTCCCCGGAAGAAATTTTCGCCTCCTATTTTGACGTGCAGAAGAAAGTCGGCAAAAAAGAAATGAAAAACATTCCCTATGGCGCGATTGCCTTCTACACCCTGGCGGACAAACTGTCCTGCGGACTTCAGCAGCTCATGGCCGGGGCCCGGAAATTCAACCTGAGCCAAGTCTCCCGCAACGATCTGTTTGCCGGAAACCGCGAAACTGCACAGGAAACGGGCATTATCCACATGGCGGACGCCAATGACGAAAGCGCGAAAAAGATCCTGAACAGCTAATCGTCCCTTTCGTTTTTTAAAGACATAAAAAGGCCACCTGTTTCATAAACGGGTGGCCTTTTGTTTTCTGCATTTTAGGCGCTACCGTATCTTCACCCACAGCAGCGCCGCCGCTTCCGGCCCCGGATTGATCCACTGGGCAGGCGAATCCGCCTTCAGGTAAATGGTATCGCCAATCTCCAGGTTATGGGTTCCGTTCTGGCTGATGACTTTGATCGATCCCTCGATGACATGGCCGGCTTCTTCGCCTTTATGGACAAAAAAATGGGCGGGCAGCTTTTTCCCCGGCAGTATCCGAATCAGATATAGCTCCGCTTTTCCTCCCAGGTCCGGCGGCGTGATCTGAAGCGCGTCAACACTGTCTTTCGGCATATCGGGCAGAGCGATCTTCACCCCGCTTCCTTTGGGGAAAACGCTCCTCACCAAATTTGCGCCGTCCTGAAAAAAAGAGCCCACCTCAACGTAAAGATTCTCCGCGATTTTATACAAGGCCGGCAAAGACGGGTAAATCAGGCTGCTTTCGATCTGTGAAATATTGCTGGGCGTCACGCCGATGAGGGCCGCCAGTTCTTTCTGGGACATGCCCTGTTTTTTCCGGAGATCCCGGATGCGCGAGCCCAGATCCAGCTTTTCTCTTTGCGGTGCCCCGCCCTCAAGGATGACATTTTTTCCGTCATATTCATATTCAAACGCCTCGTTCAAGGCCTTTGGGGTCCGTTTTTCCGCTTTCAGGATTTTGATGGCGGATTTGCCCCTTCGCATGGACAGGTCGATGACCACCTGGGCAATCTGATTGATATGGGATTTTAATTTGATGGAATGGGCCCCTTTTTCAATGACCCAGTAGGCGATGGTGTCCAGTTCATAAAGTTTCGGGCAGGAGCGGGAATAAAATTTGAGGATGTGCTCCTCCCCCTCCCACAAGTCTTGCATGCCGGTCAGGCTTTCGATGACCAGCCGCACGTCGCCGGAAAGCGTCTTGTGAAGCCCGTAAATGGCGTCCGCCACCACTTCCGGCTTCCATGGCTCAGTGACTTTGATCACCTGATACGGCCATTGCGCGCCATTTTTTTCAAAAAACCGGTCAAACACTTCGGACTTATTGCCCTTGCCATTGGTAAAACAGTCCAGAATGGTCAATTGCTGGTTCTGGGCCAATGTACCCAAGGTTTCGATGAGGTTTTTCGGGGACCGGTCAAAGCTCACATAAATGACGGGTTTTTTCTGCTTCTGGGATTCACGTATGAATTTCATGCAGAACGCGGACGCCAGACTCCCGGCGTCATCATACCAGATGACGTTGTCGCCGATATACAGCCCGCTCAGCATCTGGTCCAGCCCGGCAATGCCGGAAGACACCCGTTTCTTTTTTTCAGACATGCTTTTTCCTTCCGGGCGGATCACCCATTGCCCGGCTCCTTATTGTCATTTTCGATGACCGGACGCACTCCTCTTTGCCGGAATGATCTCGATTAGGGACCGAAGCGCTTTATTGACCGAATCGGCAGTAGGGAAATACTTTCTCACGTCCGGTTCCAGCATGACAGCGCCGTCTTCAAGCTTGAAGTATTGAACAGAATCGATGCCGTCATCTTTGTGAACAATGACTTTATGGCCTTTGCGATATGCATCATAATACTTGCCCCGGACGCCGCCATTCATAGCAGAAAAGTCGTATTCCGGTCTCATGTCGTCTATAATTGTTGGCTTTTCGCCAGTCTTAGCCTTCTTCATATTTTTTCCTTTCATTCGCTGTTGCTTTGCGGCAACTGATGATACGTATTTTACCTTGCCTCTCCGTATGAGTCAAAACGAGAATCCGGTCCTTGGCGGACACGCCGATATTGACATAGCGCTCCTCCACGTCAGCACTATCAATATCCGGAAAGGTGAGCAGAAAAGGGTCACCAAAAATTGTCTTTCCTTCATCAAAGGCCACTTTATGTTTCTTGAAATTTGTTTTTGCCTTTGTTTCATCCCATTCAAATGTCAGTTTCATTGCGCTTTCCTGGAATTATTCTACTTGGCATTTCCATTCACAACAAGTGATTTAAAAGTTTCTGGATATCTCCAATAGCCAGAAAGACCCTTTCAGTTAAAACAGTCATCCGGCATCGCTGCCATCCGCAACAAATATTGAAAAATTGATATCCTCCTGTTTACACAAGTTATTTATGATTAACAAGCGCTCATTTGACTATTTCGAATTTTCAAAAAGGATTCTGGGGATGGCCGTTTCAGGGTTTTATTCACCGGCAATTGCATACCGGCAATTCGTCTTTCCGGAAATCGTTCAGCCATCTTTCCGACTCGCTTCCTTTAAGAGCTGCGGCTTTAATATGGAGTGCGGCTGCTTGACGCCGCAAATGCGAAGGCAAGCCTTCGCACTCCAAAAAAACCGGTTATTCTTGCAGCGGTTGAGGCGTTGATCATATTTGAAACCCTTGCTTTCAGACGGACAGGGTCATTTTCCCATGCATTTTATGCATCAACTTCCCGTGGTTCGGCGAGAAGTTTAATCCCTTCATATACCTGGCTCATCCGCTCCCGCGAAAGTGTTCCGATCTTTTCCGATAAATCGCTTTTGTTGACAGTGAATATCTGGGAAATATTAATAACGCTTTTTTTGGGGAGGTTGGCTTCGCCTTTGTTCAACAACACATTTCCCGGCGCATTGGCGCGTTTCAGGTTGGACGTTAAGGCGCAAACAACCACTGTGTTGATAAGGCTTCGATTGAAAAGGTTGTTTTGAATGACAACATGGGGGTGCCGGTATCCGGGTTCGGAGCCTGAAGGTTCATCGAAATCAATCCAGAAGATATCGCCATGATTGATTACCATTGGTCTTTCACCATGTTAAAATGCCGGGAACGCATGGCAGACCCAAGAGAATTTTCCCTTTCGTCTGGAAAATCATCATACGCAGCGTTAATGGCTTCGAGTAACTTGAGATTCTGATGGCGCTGGATGAATTCTGTTGCCGCAAGTGCAAAGATCCGGCTTCGAGAAGTGTTCAATTCATGGGCCAACTCGTCCATTTTCTCAAACAGGGGTTTATCGATGGATATTGCAGTCTTAATATTTGCCATAGGTTATACCTCCATATGAACAAAAAGTATAACCAACGGTATAAATGATGTCAAAATAATTTTCTGATACCGGTCACTCAATCAGGCCTTCACCCCCGCATCCAGGCATGATATTTCCCCAGTAATTTCAGAATCTTTTCCGGCGCATGGGCTTTTTTCCACTCTCCAGCCGCATACTTGTTGGCTTCGGCCATGGTGGGATAGGCGTGAATGGTGGCCAGTATTTTGGCGAGCCCCAGCCCGTGCTTCATGGCAAGCACATATTCCGCCAGCATATCTCCCGCATGGGCGCCCACAATGGTGACGCCCAGAATTTTATCCGTTCCGGATTTTGTGAGTACCTTGATAAATCCCTGATCTTCGGAATCGGCGATGGCCCGGTCAAGATCTTTGATATCATACCGGGTCACCTCAACCGCAATGCCTTTTTCCCTGGCGTCATTCTCATTTAGCCCCACCCTGGCGACTTCCGGGTCAGTGTAGGTGGTCCAGGGAATCACCCGGTAATCGATCTTAAAGGATTTCCATTTTCCAAACAGTGCATTGACCGCCGCAAACCACGCCTGATGGGCGGCCGCATGGGTAAACTGGTAAGGCCCCGCCACATCTCCGGCGCAATAGATGGTGGGGATGCTGGTTTTCTGAAACGCATCGGCCCGGAGGGTTTTTTGAGGCGTCAATTCCACGCCCAGTTCTTCCAGGCCAAATCCGGTGATATTGGCGGCCCGGCCCACGGCTACCAGAATCTCATCAAATTCAATCATCACATCCCTGCCGTCATGGTCGCAGACCAGTATTTTGACAGCATTTTCGCAGCGAATCTCCCTGGCCCGGTGGCCGGTCAGCACCCGAATCCCCTCGCTTTTCAGCCGGTCTTTGATAAACGCCGCCACCTCCCCATCTTCCCGGCCCATGAGCTGGGGCATCATTTCCACCTGAGTAACAATAGATCCCAGACGGCAAAATGTCTGGGCCAGCTCGCACCCGATGGGGCCGCCCCCCAGCACCACCAAGTGCCGGGGGAGGGTTTGGATTTCCCAGACCGTGTCCGATGTGAGGTATTTTATTTTGTCCAGGCCCGGTATGGGGGGCACAACGGGCCGTGCGCCCGACGCGATGACGATTTTTTGGGTGGTCAGGGTTTTGCCGTTCACCAAGACCGTGTAGGGAGAGGTGATCCTCGCCTCTCCGGAAATGCATTCCACCCCCAGCCTGGAATAACGCTCCACGGAATCATGGGGTTCAATTTTGGCGATTACCTGATGCACCCGGTCCATGACTTTGGCGAAATCAAACTGAACCGCTCCCCCGTCAAACCCGAATTCTTTGGCCCGTTTCACATAAGACAGGATTTTGGCCGAACGGATCAGGGCCTTGCTGGGCACGCACCCGGTGTTTAAACAGTCGCCGCCCATTTTGTGCTTTTCAATCAGGGCCACCCTGGCCCGGACCGTGGCCGCGATATAGGCGGTCACCAGACCGGCAGCGCCAGCGCCGATCACCACCAGATTATAATCAAATTTTTTGGGCCGGGGATATTGTTTCAGTATTTTTCTGGCCTGAACCGCAATGATAATTTTTTTGGCAATCAGGGGAAAAAATCCCAGCAGGGCAAAGGAAAAAATCAGTCCCGGCGATAAAATACCCGATAGCGAATCAATTCCCGCCAACTGAGTCCCGGCATTCACATAAACAGCCGTGCCGGCCATCATGCCGATCTGGCTGACGATATAAAAAGTTGCCGTGGGAATGGGGGTCAGGCCCATCGCCAGATTAATCACAAAAAACGGGAACACCGGCACCAAGCGCAGGGTGAACAGGTAAAAGGCCCCGTCCTTTTTCACGCCCTCGTTCACGGCTTTCAAGCGATCCCCGAACCGGCTCTGGACATAATCCCTGAGCAGAAACCGGGCTGCCAGAAACGCACACGTCGCGCCGATGGAACTGGCGAAAGACACCAGCACCAGTCCCACCCACAGGCCGAAAATCGCGCCCCCGGCCAGGGTCATGACCGCAGCGCCAGGAAGCGACAGGGCCGCAACCAGAATATACACCGCCATATAAAGCGCGATGGTCATGAGCTTATGGTCGGCGTGATAGGATTCGAGGGCGGTTTGCCGGGATTTGAGGGTATCAAAAGACATGTATTGCCCAAGATCAAACCCGAAAAAAAGAGCCACCAGAACGACTATCACCAGAACCGTGATTATTTTTGAACCATTTGATTTCATTTTATTTTCTCGATTCTTTGGCAGGCAGCCCTGTTTTTATCAATGATCCCATCAGTCCGGGATTTTTTATGGTCTGAAGACCCCCCTATTCATCCACCGCAAAGGCCAGCCCGGCACTTTCGGTCAGGCGGTCTATCAATTTTTGTCCCAGGGCGGTGGCCGGGGTCCAGAACCCGCCGCTTAAATCTTTTTTCCCGATGTCTTTGAGCAGGCAAACGGCGGTTTCCCCCAGCATTTTGCAGGTTGATCCGTAACCGGGATCCCGGTCACCGGTCACTTTCGCCCGCAGTTGATGGCCCTCGGCATCCTTGCCGATGAGGAGCAATTTGTAAAACCCGGTTTCCCGCTGTTTTTCGGACGGCCCCTCGCCGGGTTTGGGCAGCAGGGTCTTCTTCATGATAAACCGGCTCGGCGCGAAATATCCCCCCATGAGAAAAGCCGCGAGCGCCCCGGCAAATGCGGCGGCCCGGACCCGGCCCATCAACCCGTCTCCCATCATCATGGCTTCGTCGTATGCAAACGCCTTTCCCCAGGCATATCCCATGAGGGCGTTTGACCGGTGCACCACCCGGGTATTGACGGCGGCCATCACAAAGGGCGCCACCCAGCTTTTCACATCCGCGTCATACGCAAACGTAGACACATTGGGCTGGCGGATGCCGGTGCGCATCCCTTCCGGGGCCAATGCATACGGATTTTTGATGATTTTGGCCACTTCCGGGTCGCGCCGCACCTCTTCCACCACATTCAGTATGCTGGCGACGGTGCCGCCGCTTAAGCCGCCCCGCATGGACTTCACCCGCAACTTTACCTGATTCATGGGATGCCCGAACCGTTTTTCCGCTTCGGTCTGCAAAAACAGCACCCCCAGATCCGATGGAATGGAATCAAAGCCGCAGGAATGAACAATGCGTGCGCCAGTACTTTCCGCTTCTTTCTGATGGGCGTTGATCATGCGGTGCATCCACTGGATTTCACCGGACAAATCGCAGTAACCCGTGCCGTTGGCAGCGCAGGCGGCCAACAGTTTGGAGCCGAATTTGGCGTAAGGCCCCACAGTGGACACAATCACGGTGGCGGATTTTGCCATGTCATCCAGAAACTGTTCGTCAAAGGCATTGCCCACGATAAGCGGCAGCCGGTCATCTGCTTTCAGGTCACGGCGCACGGCTTCCAGTTCGGATTTTTCACGTCCGCCCAGGGCAAACCGGACCTCGCCGGCGGCCCCATATTTCGGCCAGAGATAGGCGGCCACCAGACGGCCCACAAAACCGGCGGCACCCCACAACACGATATCCACTTTCGGCATCTTGGCGCTTTGCTTTTTAACCATCAGAAAACTCCTTTCCCGAAAAGATTATTCAAAAAACCTACGGAATCGTTTTCACCCCGGCAAAACTTGGTTCGTGCAGGGGCAGCAGAATATCGGCCATGCCTTTGACTTTCAACATGATGTCATAGGCGGCGCAAGGATTCACGGACGTGCCGGGGGGAATCACTTCCATTTCCATGCCCGTGATGGCCGCAGGCGGATAAAAATTTTCCATAATCACGCAAAATCCGGAGATGGCGGCAGTCCCCTTTTCGGTTTCAATAAACACCGTCAGCCCGCCTTCGGAGTGGGCTGGGGTGTGCATCACCCGGATGCCGGGCACAATCTCCCGGTCTTCCGTTATAATATTGATCTGCCCGTTTTCTTCAACGTCCTCGATATAGTCCTCCAGATACCGGAAATCCAGGGGGTGGGGGTCATGAATATGCGCCAGTTCTTTTTCATGAACGTAAAACACGGTGTTTGTGCATTTAAAGTCGTTTTCGCAATGGTCGTTATGCAGATGGGTATGAATAACGATATCAATATCTTCCGGCGCAAGCCCATATTGGGCAAGGCCCTCTTCAAATGTATAAATTTTGCCGCCGATGGCCGCTTCCCGGTCTTCGGAAATAATGGGCCGCATTTCGCCGGTATCCACCAGGATTTTTTTGTCCCCGCCCTCGATATACCAGCAATAAATGGGAATGGTGTATGATTTTCCGTAATCGTGCTGGTAAGTCATCATGCCCTTGTCAAATACCTTGGTGCCCATGACGATGGGGTGAATTTTGTATATGGTCATCATAACATCCTTTAATGCAAAGTGATAAGTGCCTGAAATTCAAAGTGCCTAAAGTTTCGGAGTCGCTGCGCTCCGTTTTTTGATAAATTGATCCGATATCTCCGGATGCCCCATGAGCAGACGGTTTTTGGGGGTGATGTCCTCCGGGATGGTCCGGGTGATGACTGTGTAACCCTGCCGCCCAAGCCAGGCCGCCCGCATGACATCCACGGCCAGGGGCCCGTTGACCCAGCCTTCAAGACCGCCGGTATCGGAAAGCGCCAAATCGTGACAGCAGGGCAGCACCCCCACCCTGGCCCGGGCAGCCACCGCAAGCTTTAACACCGTATCCGTCAATGTTCCGCAGGCATGGACCGACACCACCAAATCCTCCGGCAGAATCTCAATATCCGAGACAGGCGCTTCTACATAATGAATCCGGCCCGCCAGCCGGGGCCAGGACTGGATGACGGCCTCAGACAGCCGCCTTGCGTTTTTCGGAATATTCACATCCACCACCAGGGCCTCCGGCGAGGTGTCATCCAGAATCAACAAAATATGGGCCAGGAGCCCGTGCCCGCCTGCCATATCCAGCACCCGGCCGCCCCGGAACTTTCTCCGGATTCTGCGGGCGGTTTCCCATGCCTCAAACAGCTCTTTGCCGGGCAAGGTGCCTGCCCGGCAAACGGCCCGGGCGATTTTGTCAAACAGCGTATCACTCGAAAATTCGGCGGTTTGTTTTTCCGTCAACCGGCTTTTGCTCCATCGTTCCATGGGTCGCCTTTCCGGGCAAAGATAAAAAAATAAAAAAAATGAAGACCCCGCGCCAATTTCATGCTATGCACAGCCCCATCATGATTGTTAAACGACGCATAGGCATCCCCCAGTTCAGGGACTATGAATACCGGGAAACATCCCTGTATTTTGCACAGATGGCTGAAGATATCAAGGCCATCGGCATGGAGGAACTCCGTGAACTGGGCGCCACGGATCTCAAGTCCGGATATCAGGGCGTTCACTTCACGGCGGACAAGGAAACCCTCTACCGGATCAATTATTGTTCCCGCCTGGTTTCCCGGATTCTGGCCCAGCTTATGTCCTTTGACTGCCCGGACACGGACACCCTTTACGAGACCGCCAAAAAAATCCGGTGGCGGGATTTTTTTGACGACCGCACCACCTTTGCGGTTACCGGCAATGTGGCGGACAGCGCCATCACGCATTCCCATTTCGCGTCCCTGCGCCTGAAAGACGCCATTGTGGACGATATGCGGGAGCGGACCGGCGAACGTCCGAATGTGGATGCCAGGGAGCCGGATATTCTGTTCAACCTTTATATCAACAAGGACCGGGCCGTCATCAGCCTGGACACGTCCGGCCAGCCCCTGCACAAGCGCGGGTATCGCGAGGAAACCGTCACCGCTCCCATGCAGGAGACGGTTGCGGCGGCGGTCATCCGTTACGCCGAATGGGATGGATCGGTCCCGCTCCATGATCCCATGTGCGGGTCCGGCACCCTTTTGTGCGAGGCCCTGATGCGGTTTTGCCGGGTTCCGGCAGGTATTTTCCGGGAAAAATTCGGATTTGAAGAATTGCCGGATTTTGACGCCAGTCTCTGGCAGCAGGTGAAAAAAACGGCGGATGCCGGCATCCGGCCCCTGCCCAAGGGCCTGATCAGCGGCAATGATATTTCACAGCAGGCGGTGTCTGCCGCCAGAACCAACCTCATGGGCCTGCATTTCGGGCGGAATGTGGCGGTTGATAAGGCAGATTTTGCAGACCTTCCCGAAATGCCGCCCGGCGTGATTGTCGCCAATCCGCCTTACGGCATCCGGATGGGAAAAGATCAGAACCTCGGCCTGTTTTATAAAACCTTGGGCGATTTTCTCAAACAAAAATGCAAAGGCTCAACCGCCTATATTTATTTCGGGGAACGGGCGCTGGTAAAAAAGCTGGGCCTTAAATCCACCTGGAAAAAACCCCTGGCCGCCGGAGGGCTGGATGGCCGACTGGTGAAATACGAGATGTATTGAAGACTATGCCGTCATCATAAATGCGGACTTTCCATCGTCTTCATCAACTCACTTGCGATACCCGCGCTTTCAATACGCATCATGCTTTCCTGGGCATTTCCGTAACTCAAGAGATTAATGCTCCCGTACCACACCACTTTCTGGTCCATGATCGCAAATTTCTGGTGAATATCCGATTTATAGACAATGCGGATATCGTTCGTTTTTAAAAAATCCAGATTTTCCTGCAACGCCGCGCCCGCTTCCGCTCTCAAATCCGCTACCGGACGGGTCACAACAATCACCCGGATGTGTTTGTCTAACGCAATTTTTAAATGCTGCACCATTTGAAGCGTACGCTTTTTTTTGATAAACGGACTGACGATGACAATTTCTTTTTTCGCGCTAATGGTATCGTGACAAAACACGGATAAAAAATTATCCTGATCAAAAATAATATCTAACGGCGCTGACGTTATATCCTCGCCCTTGGCTTTGTATCCCATGGAAGCATAGCCAATCAGCCGCTTTTGATACATTTTTTCCAGCATCCTGACATGGACATCCACGTAATCATATATCCGCACTTCTTTTTTATTATTGAAGAGCCGGTGAAGCCTTCCTGCATATTGCTGCAAGGTGCCTTTCCATGATATCGGCATGGCCAAAAACAAGGTATCAAGACGCGGCTCGTCAAAACCCTCACCAATAAAAGAACCGGTGGCCACCAATATAAGATTCTTATCAGCAGGCGTCTCACTGACACGGTTGAACATCTCCCGGGTCGTTTTTGCGCCCATACCCCCTGTCAGCGTCAGAACGTCCGGAACTTCTTCCTGTGTTTTTTTTGCAAGCAATTCAACGTGAGCGGTTCTTTGGGACAAAACAATGCAGTTTCGGCCCTGCTTATAATTGTTTATCACATCTTCAACAATCTGCTGATTTCTTAATTCGTTATCCACGATTTCGGCGTATAAATCCTGGATGGAAACATCCTTTTCACTGCTGCCCAGAGGCGTCTTCAGGGATGTAAATCGGGGAATGATATAATGATCAAACGGCCGCTTCTCGGCTTGTTGTTTTGGATTATCGCGAAACCGTATGGGGCCGCAATGCATAAACAGAATCGGGTGATGCCCATCCTTTCGGGCGGGTGTGGCGGTCAGGCCGTAAACGAATTTCGCGTTTGCGGTTTTTAAAATATTTTCATACCTGAAAGCAGGCGCATGATGGCACTCATCGGCAATAATCATCCCATAATTTTTCACACAATCCTTGACCTCCCCCAATCGGCTTAAGGATTGCATCACCGCAATATCCACAATGCCGTTTAAGGTGTTTTTACCCGCGCCCATCTGACCGATAACGCTTATTTTTTTCTTTCTCCCTTTTTTCTTGCCTGCTGAAATATCTTTTTCCGGCAGGATGTCATTGATGATCAAAAATTCCGATAATTTGTCTTTCCATTGGGACAGCAACGTGACTTTATCCAACAGGATCAGTGTGTTCACCTTTCTTTCGGCGATCAATTTAATGGCAACAATGGTTTTGCCAAAGGCAGTGGTTCCTGACAGTATGCCGGTATCATGATGCAACAATTCTTCAAGGGCCTGGGACTGCTCGCCTCTTAATTCACCATTAAATTCAACATTTATACGCGTGCCGGGATTGGTTTTATCGATAAGAAGGATCTCGATGCCAAAGATTTCCAGTTCTGACAACAGATCTTTCTCACACCCTCTCGGCAAACACAGATATTCCCTTGTTTCATCCGCACAGGAGATGACCCTCGGATGTCCATAGGTTGACAATCGCATGGCCTGATGCTTGTAAAACATCGGATTTTTAAAAGAAGCCAATCTTTTCAGATGGTTCAACGCCCTTTGGGATATCGCCGCTTTGGGGATAAAGAGCATATTGGATTTCACGACTTCGATGTGCTTTGGAAAATCAGTCTTTTGCAGGTTGACCTTGCGTGTTTCCCACGGTTTTTCCGACTCTTCTTCTTCGTCGATTTTTAAAACACCCAGTTCCTGGCCAAGTTCATGTTTGGAGCAGAGTTCAGATATGAGACCGGCAACCTTTTCTTCAGAAATCTTTTGAATCGATGATAAAAGCGCCCATTGATCAGCATAGGATTCAAAATTTTCATCGACAAATTCGCTGTTGTCATTCTGCCTCGCCGCTTTTTGAAACGGCAGGGCAATCAGATTCCCAAAACCGCCTTTGGGCATGGTATCCTGATTGGGAAAGAGCCGATCATAGGATTTAAAACGGATTTCATGCCGCCTGCTCATGGAAACGGTCAACAGGGTTGTGCCGAATTTCCTGGCCATCGCAGCGGGTATCGGATGCTCAAAAAAAATCCAAATATGCCCGCCGTTGCCGGATCGCGAACGTTCCACAGCAACCGGAATATTCAACTCTTCGCAAACCGTTCTCACTGTTGAGATATCGCTTTGCCAGTCTGCTTCATCAAAATCCATTGCCAAAAACCAGCAGGTTTCATCAATCAACATCGGGTAAATGCCGGCAACGATATTTCCCCTTAAATGGTTCTCGATGACATGTTCATCCAGAGCGGCATATGATTTATGAATGCATCTGGCACAGGGGGTCTTTGGCTTGCCGCATAATCCCGTCCGCCATTGATTCAGGCAAACCGGCGCATATCCGGAAGTTTTTTTCTTTTTGTTCTCCCACCGTGTCGCATAGACATCACCACGACCTTTAAAAAGTGACATGAACAAACTGATTTTTGAGATGGAATCGGATGTGTTGCTGACATCTGAGAATGTGGCGAGGTTAGGTGATTCATCTTTTTGGATAGCATTTTCCGCGATTGTTTCGGTTATGTGATTTTCGGATAGATTGGATTGGGCTATTCCTAACATGGATTTCAACTGATTGATTTCATTTATCAAACGAATATTTTCGTTTGATAAATGAACATATTTTTCAAGCAGTTCCTTGTAATCCATATCAATTCCCGTTACTATGACCACAAAAGACTGAAGGGAATAGCTTATCGCCCTTTAACCTCGCCAATCGCCACCACATATACCAGCGAGGACTCAGAATTCAGGCCCAGCAGACGCCGGGCTTCCCCGTCATAAATAGCCCCGATGCCGCAAGCCCCTAAGTTTAGGGCGGTCGCCCCCAGATACACCGAATGCCCCAGGCGTCCGGCGGTCAGCATGGCATACCGGTATCCCCGAGTGCCCCACTGCCGGTCAAGAATCTCCGGATTTGTCATAAACAAGACATGAGCCCCGGCGTTGGCGAGCCATTGCTGGTCCAGGCAGACAGCGGCCATCTCGCCAGTGATATTTTTTTCAAACACCCGCTGGAGCATCCGTTGCCGGGTGTCGATGAGGTAAAAGCCGGGGGGCGTGCCGGTCACATTTCCCGCCAGCATTCCCACGGCAATGGGTGATCCGTGAACGCCATCCGTTTCAACATCCGATGCCCGGCAAATCAGATCCAGCATATACGTCAACTGGTCCCGGTCCATGGGCCGCGGCACAAAATTTCTCCGGGACCGGCGGGTGTAGGCTGTCTGAGCATAGGAAAGGGGTTGTTTTTCACGTGCATTCGCATTATTCAATCCATCCGGGGAATGGATCGGCCCGGAAGGGGAATGGGACAGCCCCAGACAGTCGATCATGTCCCCAGGCGGTCCGGCAGGTGCAGCCGTATCAATTCCCGCCCGGTGAATGTCTACAATCTCCTTGTACCGGATTTCTTTAGCGGAGGTTTTGGAGGCAATGCGGATGCTTTCCGGCAATGGGTCGATTTTGGCATTTGGTGTGATATTTGGCGGAGGATGCGGCTGGGGAATTGACCCGGCGGGTTCTTTGCTGCTGCCGTAAACATAAACGCACCCGATGCCGACTTCCCGTTCCGGATCAAACCCCAGCAGCAGATTAACGGCCGCATCATTAAACGCATACGACAACCGGCAGGGAAACCCGGCGGCCCGGATGGCCAGCCTTAAACCTTCCATGACATGCCCGGCGTCGATCAGCACGTAGCGGTAGGCACGGGTCCGGTATTTCCAGGCGCTGCGGAAAAATATGGCGGAAATAACAAATACCGCAACGGGATCGGATGGTTCGTTTTCGGCAGAAGTCCGGAACATTTGAACATAATTTCCATGCCTTAGCTGAGTGAGGCTCCGGTTGTCGGTGCCGCAGTGGTAAACGCCGGGGGCCGGATCAGCGCTCCCCGGCCACACCAGGTATATTTCATTGGGATAAAGGGCGCCTGCGGAAGGGGCGCTGCGAAAATAAAAATCCGCCCCGCCTTGCCGGGCCTTTGCAGTCAGGCCGTTTGCCAGATACAGGATTCTGGACAAGTCTTCCATGCCAAGGACGCGGTCGGACAAGAATGATTCCGCAATTCCAGCCACATCGCTCAGGGTTCCGGGATACAGGCCAGTGAGTTCCGGCAGGGGAACCGGTTTTATTCCCGGATATAGTTTATACGGCAAGGGCTGGTTCGCCCAGTCCAGTGCATGGGGTTCCATGCCGAACCGGTCGTAACTGGTTGCTTGATGATATAAAAAGGATGTCGTCATATCACACCAGCGGCAGGCGCACGGTAAACGTGGCCCCTTGTCCCAAAGGGCTCTGGACGGTGATTTCGCCCTTATGGGCTTTTGCGATGGCCTGCGCGATGCTTAACCCCAGGCCGGAGCCGGGTTCCGGGTCCGGACCGTCCGGCCGGGTATGAAAAAACGGCGTAAAGACCTTTGTAATGTTTTCAGGGGCAATACCCTTGCCGGTATCCGAGACCGTGACCCGCGCATGGGCGTTCCCGGTTCTCAGTTCCAGGCGAATGCGGCCCTTTTCTGGGGTGAATTTAACCGCATTGTGAATAAGATTCAAAAACAGCCGCCGCAGATGGGTCCGGTCCCCCCGCACCATCACCGGCGCATCCGGCGCGTCCAGCGTCATGTCAATCTGTCTGGGTTCGGCCAGTATTTTGCTGTGATCATGAATGTCCGCCAGAAACGGCGACAGGTCAAAGGTTTCAAATGAAAACACATCCGGGCTGTAATCCAGACGGGCCAGCAGGAGCAGATCCCGGACGGTCCTTACCAGCCGATCGACTTCCTCAAGAGAGACGGCAAGAACCCGCTGGTATTCATCGGGACTCCGGGTTTCGCGAAGGGCCAGCTCCATCTCCCCCTTGACGATGGCAAGCGGCGTTTTCAGCTCGTGGGCCACGTGGGAACTGAACTGGTTGACATGGGCGAACGAGGTCTCAAGTCGACCGATCATGGCGTTCAATGATCGGATCAGCCCCTGCATTTCATCATCAGACGCGGTTTCCGGAATACGCAGATTCAGGTCCGTGTGGGAAATATCGTCGGCGATGCGGGTGACATTCAGCACGGGTTTGAGGATGCGCCGGGCGAAAAAACCGCCCATAAAACTGGTGAGGGCAAGAATGAACAGGATGCTCCCGATGATAAAATACAGGAGCCGGGTCAGGACACGAATCACGGCGTCCAGGGGCGTGGCGATCTGGATGACCAGCAAATTCCGGTTGTCATAAGAAAAGGGCAGACTGATAACCCGCAGCCGCCCGGACGGATGCCGAAGACTCTTAAACACCATAAAGTCCGGCGTCAGGGGAATATGCTGCCGGAACAGGTTGTCGATGGCCGGGTCAACATTCCGGGAACGAATGATGGGCTGCCCGTGGACGTTTAAAATATTGATATAATCATCCGCCAGACTGAGCGCCCGGACGTTGGACCGCCACAAATCATCCACGATGAGCCTGGCCCGGTCCTCTATGCCCAGGAGCTTGTTGATGAGATGCTGCTGCTGGGTTTCGGTTTGTTTCAGCTTTTCATAGGATTTTAAAATATTGATGATTTCCGTGGCTTTCATCCGGAGCCGGTCATCCACGTCCCGGTAGAGGATATGTCGGGTGATGCTGAACAGGACACCGCTGAACACCACAAGAATCACGCAAAGAACGCTGGTGTAAAGAACACTCGCCTTGAACCGGATGGAATTGGGCTTCATCAGGGCTCTTCTTTCAGCATGTAGCCCGCGCCCCGCACGGAATGGATGAGCTTTTTGTCAAAATCCGCATCCACCTTTTTGCGCAGATAATTGACATAGACATTAATGACATTGGAAAAACTGTCGAAATCCTGGTTCCAGACATGCTCGGACAGCATGGTTCGCGTGACCACCTGGCCATGGTTCAGCATGAGGTATTCCAGCAGGGCGTATTCGGTGGGGGTGAGGTCGATGGGTTTTCCGGAGCGGGTCGCCTGGCGGGTCAGTTGATCGAGCGCCAGGTCCGCCGCCCGCAGGGTGGTGGATTTGACATTCCCCTGACGGCGCAGCAGCACCCTCACCCTGGCTAGAAACTCGGCGAAGGCGAAAGGCTTGGTCAGGTAGTCGTCCGCCCCGGAATCAAGACCAAACACCTTGTCCTTAAGATCGTCCCTGGCCGTCAGCATGAGAATGGGGGTGTTGATATTGTTGCGGCGGAGGGTCCGGCAAACCGAAAACCCGTCTTTTCCGGGCAGCATGATATCCAGAACAATCAAATCATAGGGGTTGATCTCCGCAAGCGTCAGCCCCTCCTCCCCGTCAGCGGCCACGTCCACCGTATAATTCTGCTCGGTCAGGCCGCGTTTGATGAAGCTCGCGATTTTTTTCTCATCCTCAATGACAAGGATGCGCATGGGCCGCTCTCCTTCAGATAATTATGAAAGAAATTCCACCCGGTATTTTTTCAGAAACCGGGCAGGATGATAGGATTCCTTGGATTTACGCAGGCCTTCGTCGCCCAGATCCTGCTCCCGATTCACCCACGCAACATTCCCCGCCTCATGTTCCAGGAATTTCTGATTCATGGCCTGATATATCCCTTTAATATCGGCGCTGCCTTTTTCGAAATGAATGACCAGGGTATCATCGAAGATGCGTTCACCGATGGTGTATGCCGCCATCCGGCCATCCACCAGCAGGCATCCGCCCAAAATACCGGAAAGCTGCTCCCACCGGACCAGGGTTCTGGCAATGGCCTGATTTTCAGCGGCAAGCTGATAGTCGGAATCACAGTCCCGCCACACGCACCAGTCTTCCTGAAGCGCTTTTGCCTGCTCCACCATGTCCAAGGTCATGGGCATGTACTTATAATCATATAATTTTTCAAACTGCCGGACCAGGTTCTTTTTTTTATGATACCGGTTGCCCTTAAGAGCAATAAGATCCTGGGTCTTATAAAGATAGTCGAACTGGTTCCGGTCCTCGGGAGCAATGACCCGGCCCCCGAAAATCGATTGCCAGAGAAGAACCAGCGGCTCCGGCACCCTGATAAAAATAGATTTCGAAAACAGCCCTGCATCAAAAAACATCGGCCAGTCCACGGACCGCCAATCTCCCACCGGGGCCCAGTATACAGTTTGCGGCAGATTCTGTCGCAAAAAAACCAGATCATCCGTACAGGCCCATTCCAGGCCATAAGCCGGAGCCCATGACCAGAGGTTCAAAAAGCTGTAATCCGACGTGGTCTCCGGGCACCGGGATAGACGCGCCTGGTAGGATGCCTGGTCCGAAAGGCCGATGGGCTTGAATGTCAGGGTCATGAACCGCCCCGCACAATTTTCGCGAATTCTCCGCCCCGTGCATAAGCCTGATCCAGATATTCCGGATATTTTTCCACGTCCCCTTCAAAATCCATCTCGCGGCACAAAAGGGAATCCCACAATTCCATGTCCAGCACATCGAAAAAATACTTCATGGTGAGCATCATGCCGTCAAAGAGCTTTTTGCCCCGGGTGGCCCCCACGGATATCACGAATCCCTTGCGGGTCGGAGTCCAGGAATTAAAGGGCGTCTGATCGATCCAGTATTTCTTGACCCACAAAGACTGAAACCGGTCCATAAGTATTTTCACATGGGCGCTCACCGTATAAAAAAAAATGGGGGAAGCAATCATGAGCCCCCGGGCCGCAAGGATACGGTCCCGGACCGCCTGAAAATCATCCTTGATGGCGCATTCGCCCTCTTTTTTGCATCCATAGATTTCCAGGCACGGCGAAATTTTATAATCCCGCAGCACGATTTCATCCACATCCGCCCCTGCATCCCGGACCCCTGCCACAGCGCGTTTCAAAAGCATTGCCGAATTGCCATTTCTGCGCGGGCTTCCATATATCGCAACAATGTCATTCATCATATTTTTCATCTCCAGATACCATTAAGGAAATTCCAGAACCAGCCCCACCGGGCAATGGTCCGAACCGGTGATGTCATTGTCGATAAACGCCTGTTTTACAATATTGCCGTCTATCAAGTCCTCTGTAACAAAAAAATAATCAATTCGCCACCCCGCGTTCCGGGAACGGGCCTGATACCGGTACGTCCACCATGAATATTTCACTTCATCCGGATACAGATGACGAAAGGTGTCCACATATCCTGCCGCCGTGACGCGGTCCAGCCAGTCCCGCTCAATCCGCAAAAACCCGGAGGTGTTTTCATTGGCCTTGGGGTTTTTCAGGTCGATTTCATTGTGGGCCGTGTTGTAGTCCCCGCAGATCACCAAGCTCCGGCCGGCGGCCCGGAGGGTGTCCGTATAAGCAAAAAAATCCCGGTAAAAATCCAGCTTATAGTTCAAGCGATCCTCGGACATGCCGCCATTGGGGAAATACACGTTAAACAGGATGAATCTCCCGAAATCCATCTCAATGACCCGGCCTTCCCGGTCGTAGATGTCGACGCCAAGGCCGGTTTTAACAGTATCCGGCGGAACCCGGGTCCAGGCGCCCACGCCGCTGTAGCCTTTTTTCGCCGTGCTGTAAGACCAGTAAGATTGATATCCATCTATATTCCTGAGGTCATCGGTCAACTGATGATCCTGAAGCTTGGTTTCCTGAATACAGACCACATCCGCGTCAAACACTTGGAAAGACTCAAAAAAATCCTTTCCCAATACCGCGCGGAGTCCGTTGACGTTCCATGAGATCAATTTAAATTGTTTTTTTCCCACTCAAACTCCTTTGTTTGCCATCATGCGCCAGGCGCCATTTATAAAAACCATTACCAGAAAATATGCCAAATAACCAGAGATGCAACGATTTTATATCAGCAATTTTATTGACACCATCCCCATGCATCTGTACAATTTTTAAATTATTTTTACCAGCCCCGATAGATGTTTTTTATGCAAACAAAACAATACTTTATGGTGAGGGACGCTGATGGAAAAAGAAACCAATATTTTGCAGTACCTTCAGACGATTAAAAATATTCAGATTTTTCACTGGCTGCACGAAGACGAACTTCAAAAAATGCTTCTCATCGCCGCCATTCATCATTATAAAAAAGGGGAAACCATCATTTCCCAGGGCGACGTGGGAGACGCGCTATATGCCGTCATCAGCGGAAGCGTGGATGTGTCCGTCAAAAACGCGCAACAGGAAAAAATCGTTGTCAGCCAGATCCATGCGGGTGAAATATTCGGTGAATCCGCCATTTTTCTGGCCACCAAAAGAACCGCCAGCGTTACCTGTTCAGATGATACCACCGTCATGAAAATCAGCCGCAAAGACCTGATCTTCTATTTTAAAGCCTACCCGAACGCCGGAAACAAAGTGCTGATGCTCATGATTCTCAACCTTTTAAATAAGCTCCGTCATGCCAATGAGGATCTGGTGCTTGAGAAACAATCGGATCTCAACTTTGATTATGTCGATAATCTGATCCAGGATTTTATCTCCAAAACCGATCTTCCGGCAGACTAAGCCTTCATGAACCATCTCCAGGCAACTTTTACCCCCGGCCAGCAGCGCATTATCCGGCATATCCAGGTTAATATCCCCTTTACCATGCTGATGGAAAATCAGTGGCTGGATTTTTTTATCAGTTCCGGATTAAACCCTGAAATCGGGCTGGACGCCGCCGCCCTTGACGGATTTTCCCGGTCCGAATTCAAGGATATCGCCGACACTTTTCACAAGCTTCATCGATTCATTACCATTCACGGGCCGTTTATGGACCTGTCCCCAGGGTCTCTGGATCCGAAAGTCAGGGATTTGACCCGGCACCGCTTTGATCAGCTTGTGGATGCGGTTTCCGTGTTCCGGCCTAAAAATGTGGTCTGTCATGCGGGGTACGATGTTGGCCGCTATGGATTTTGCAGGGAGCAATGGACAGGGCATACCCTAGACATCTGGAACTGGCTAGGCCATGAACTCCAGCATCGGGGAGCCCGGCTCATGCTGGAAAATGTTTATGAATCCGATCCGGAGGATATCGTTATGATCTTCAAGCAGCTTGATAAAACAAGGATCGGTTATTGCCTGGATGTGGGCCATCAATGGGTTTTTGGAAAAATCCCTTTAAAAAAATGGCTGGACCAGGTCGGCTGCTATATCGGCCACATTCATCTTCATGACAACGCCGGTGACCGGGACAGCCATCTTGGTATGGGAAAGGGAAATATCGATTTTGATGTCTTGTTTAAATTTTTAAAACCCCTGGCGAACCTCCCCGTCATTACCCTGGAACCCCATGAGGCGGATGATTTGCTGACAAGCCTTGCTTACCTCGAACAATCGGATTTTTTATCCTTATTTCCATAAAAAGGAAATAGACATAGAATATCATCTTGACACAAAGCTAATCGATTGATAATATTTTTTTTTTGAAATAATTCAGAGCAGACTTGAAATAAGTCATTTAGTTATAATCCAAAAGCAAAAGAGGAGAGCATTATGATCAAACCACTTGGTTCAGACAAATTAAACCCGCTGTACGTAGCCGACGCCGCCAAACGCGCCGCACTTGTCAAAGAAGCTGAAGGCCTGCCGTCAATCCTTATCAGTTCCGCTGCTGCGGGAAATGCAGTCATGCTGGGCGGCGGTTATTTTAACCCCATGACCGGCTACATGAACGTTGCCGATGCCATGAGCGTTGCCAAAGACATGAGAACCACAAAAGGTCAGTTCTGGCCGACCCCGCTGCTGAATGTTGTGGAAGATGCTTCCGCCATCAAAGGCGCAAAAAGAATTGCCCTGAAAGACCCGAATGTCGCCGGCAACCCGGTTATCGCGATTCAGGACGTTGCAGCCATTGAAGAGTTTACCGCCGATCAGATGGCCACCATGACCAAAGCCATCTACGGCACGGATGACATGGAGCATGTGGGCGTCAAGGCCTTTAACACCGTTGGTAAAACCTGCATTTCCGGCCCCATTCAGGTTCTCAACTTCTCCTATTTCCCCACGGAATTTGCCGGAACCTTCAAGACCGCAGTGGAACTCCGCGAAGAAATGGGAAAACTCGGATGGGAAAAAGTCGTTGCTTTCCAGACCCGTAACCCGATGCATCTGGCACATGAAGAACTCTGCCGCATGGCCTATAATGATCTGAAAGCGGACGGCATCTTGATCCACATGCTGCTCGGCAAACTGAAAAAAGGCGACATTCCGGCTGATGTTCGGGATGCCTGCATCCGCAAGATGGTGGAACTTTATTTTCCGCCCAATACCGTTCTGGTTACCGGATACGGCTTTGACATGCTGTATGCCGGTCCCCGTGAAGCTGTTCTCCATGCCTGCTTCCGTCAAAACGCCGGCTGCACGCACCTCATTGTCGGCCGCGACCATGCCGGCGTAGGCGACTATTATGGTCCGTTTGATGCGCAGACCATTTTCGACAATATCTCCAAAGACGATCTGCAAATCGATATCTACCGGGCCGACCATACTGCCTATTCCAAAAAACTCGGCAAAGTGGTCATGATGAACCGAGTGGAAGGCCACACCAAGGAAGACTTTGTGCTGCTTTCCGGAACCAAGGTTCGTGAAATGCTGGGCAACGGCATTAAGCCGCCGAAAGAATTTTCACGCCCGGAAGTGGCCGATATCCTTATCGGGTATTATCAGTCGCTTTAATAGTCAGCAACCTGATTAAAAAATTAAAGCCCGCTCTTGAAAAAGAGCGGGCTTTTTTATTGCGAAAAGCCACACAATAACCCTCCTGACCGGCACTGCCAAAATATATGTGAACTTTGATCTGAACCGGCTAAACCACGAGATATTGTAGTTGCCAATTTTTTTTGAAAACCGCGTATAAGCTATTTAAATTTTTTTAAAAAGCTATTTCTTTTCTATTTTGAGAAAATAATTAATGCCCAGGGGTTCCTGCAATACCTCGATGGTCTTAATTTGATCTTGCGGGATGGATCTTGCGAATCGCAAAATTTCGTCTTTGTTGCGATAAATTAACTGCCAGTCGTAGATATATTCCATGACAAAGACTAAATCATCGGGATTTTCATGGCTGAAATTGCCGATGATGAGAGCCCCGCCGGGTTTTACAAGTTTGAATAAATTTGCTGTAAGCGCGACAGCACCCTTTTGATCATCATCTTCAAATGTTTTGATATAATCGTATAATCCTGCGGAATACACCAAATCATATTCATTGTGTTTTAAAGAATCAAAACTGTATTTGAGGGTGCAAAGGATCTTTTTAAAACCCTTGAAGTCTGCTTGCGGGTTACAGTATGACGCCAACCATCCTTTGGGCGTTGCGATTCGTAAATCACCTTTAATCACATTGAACGCATTTACGATTGAATATTGGAGCTTCGGATGCCGAATAGACCCATTAACCTGCCTTAAAATAGAAATGTCATGATCACAGGCCAAAAAATCACATTCACCATTATGACCATTGCGAAGAATCTCTTTAATTTCTGAAATCGGTCCGGCGGCAAAGCTTAAAATTTTTCCTTTTTTAACCTGTTTTATCTGATGAATCAAAAATTCCTTTCTGTTTCTGACCGCCTGGCATGCATCCGTAGATACGGCATTTTTATGCAGATATTTACCAAATGTGGTATCCCCCTCAAAGTCATTCCGGTAGATGATTCGCATCATTTCGGCATCACCGGCATAGCCATTGGGCTTGTTGATGATGCGCCAGTTAAACGGCGCCTCCTGAAAATGCTCAAAAAATCGTGTTTGTTTGATATAATTCTGATGAACTGCTTTTTCATCAGAATTAAAATCGGCACAAATATCATACAACTCAGCCATTAAACGTACCCGTTCGGGTTCATTTTTTTCAATTTCTTCCTGTAAACGGGTAGTTAATTCCTCTCCGCGCCTCTCCTCAAAAGAAGAGACCGTTTCTCTAATTTCGCAATAATATTCTTCAAGAAAATCGAGTTTTTTCAAAAAATTATCATTAAATTTCATATATTAAACCCGCTATTACGTGATTATTGTCTCTTATCCGATGATATCCACTCTTCTAATTTTCACAGTTTAAACCGTTTAACGGCATTTCCCGCCAAATGAAAATACGGGGCTGCCACCAGGGCGCATCCGATGTCGCCCTGTTCAATAATGATATCCCGCATGCCGACAAAAATTTCCTTGTAATTCACATTTAAATTTTTCCCCACGACCAGAACGCTTTGGGCCATATGTTCCAGAATCATTTTTTTGTATGACTGCTGATCCGTTTCGCTCATGGGAATCGGGAATGTGCCGATATCTTCCATCAATAAACATGCATTTGACGTGCGGTTTTCCGGTATGCCGAGAGCAATGGCCGCATATACATGGGCCGCACCGTAGGAAATCTGTTGTTTGCCGGCGCAGGGCACATGGGAACCGGGAAAAAACGGAAACACCGGTTTTTTCACGGTGCCGAACAATTTTTTGCCGCCGTCACAAGGGGCCCAGATGGAATAAATTTGCACATCCGCGTCAGGGGATACCCGCGGGTCCAGCGGATGCGGGGAAAGCAGGTCCGGCGGCTGGGCAATATCATACCCCCAGATCAGGCCGTCAGGCCCGCAAAATGACGACACCTCAATCATGTTGATCTGGCTCAGGTTCATGATATCGGTTTCCGCCCGGTCAAAGGCGATGATCTGATCCAGCATCTGGGACCCGGTGTGAAAGCATCTTCTTTTGGCCCGCCCGGTACCAAAGCAAATCGCCAGCAGATAATTTGAATGCTCGCAATGGGGCGAACTGATAAACCCTTCGCAATAATCATCTTTTCTGCCGATGATATTGGGCATAATGTCATTTATATTTGGATGGAATATGGTCATGGGTTGCAGAGGTATTTGTTCAAGTTGTGAAATAACCGTTCATAGCTTGCATCCGATGCATTTTCTTCCGTCAGTTTTTGGGTGATCTCATAGGAATTTTTTACGCTCCCCCCGAAAAGCACCAGATCGTCCGTCACGAAAAAATGGATCGGAAACCATTCAATGCACAAAGACAAAGTGAAAACGCTGGTTTTAATGCTTGTCCAAAGCATCATGACCTGGCAGTTTAAATTTAATGCGGACTCCAGCACATCCACCGTTAAATAAGAGGCGAGCCTGCCTCTGTAGGATTTCAAAGCGCCGAACTCGCTGTAGATCAATACCGCCTCCTTTTTGACGACGTTCGACAGCCAATATTTCGCCACCCTTGCCCCTGCTATTTTTTCCTCCATGCCCAGGGAAAAAGGCATGTCTTTTTCAGGAAGAATATCATCGGGCTTTGCAATGACGCCCCATGCAAACCCGGCGACAGCATCCTGTTCGTCATATACAATGGATGCGATGGGAAACCGTTTTTCATCACAGGTGAACCTTTGCTCAACATGGTGATACGCGGCTTCCAATGTCCAGTTTTCCCGCCAGGATTCATTGAAGGTGGTCATGTAACATTTTGCTATGTTCTGCTTGTCTTCGGCCGACAATTTCGATAATTTATCACCAGCAAAGGTGTGCATGTAGAGTCCGTCTTTAATCTCTCTTTTTTTCATCTATCTCCTCCAAGGAAATGCCTGTTGAACATGCGGTAAAAAGGCAGGTCGGGATTCCAATCCCGGCAATTCGAAACCGGCAATTGCCGCGCAAGGAATCTGGCCTGCCCCTTGGAAGCTACATGATGTAAAAATATCGCAAAGCGGGACCCGAAATTTTTTAGCAAGCGGAAAAAGGAAATGAAGAATTGAATGGACGAGATTGTTTCCCGGCTGGGATGGATATTTTACAAGAAAATAAGAAAGTGGAAATCTAAGGGCGGATATTAAGAATGACGCAACGTTGTCAATATAAATGCCAGATAAAAGCCAGGCACCCGGTTCTAAAGAAGGGGTTACCCCCCCCCCCCCCC